>Ga0268283_1000076_pt1 | contig 98621 bp, 78 predicted proteins | sample saktaG_13_FD_190140 | JGI IMG/M metagenome (GOLD analysis project Ga0268283, IMG submission 190140) | Saline water microbial communities from Sakinaw Lake, British Columbia, Canada - sak_2013_06_06_36m | ecosystem: Environmental > Aquatic > Non-marine Saline and Alkaline > Saline ...
AAAGGGATTAAAATCACTGACAAGGAAATACAATCATTAGCTCTCGAAAGAGATGAATTTCATGGTGAATGGAATTACACAATACGGCCACGATAAATTGATTATGTTAATATGTAACGCATCCTTAAGCTGAGCCATTTGCTATGCATCGCCGTAAATTCGCATAACGGATCACGGTCGGGGAATTGTTTTTGGGAGTCTGTTATTTTATGGTCTGCTGCTTGACATGGATCGATGCAGCATTAAAATTAGAGTTTTTGGATAAGACCCCAAAAGGAATCAACTGCAATCAAGATTGAAAAACCCAATTCGGCATGCAACGTCCAATATGCCTTCCGGAAAAAAGGAATAGACAAATGAAAAAGCGCCTGTACCACCGGTTTATCTCGTCCGTGCTGTGGAACTTGTTCCTGATTTCGGCAGGATCCCTGGTGTTTGGCGTCGGATTGAAGTCCATCGCCATTCCCCACGGGCTCATCACCGGTGGCATTTCAGGTCTGACCCTGCTCTTTTACTATGTCACCGGGCTTTTGTCACCAGGCTTGTGCTATCTGATCGTTAATGTTCCCATCTTTCTGGCGGGATGGGTCTACATCAGCCGGCGTTTCTTTTTTTACAGTCTGTACGGCGTGGCCGCCCTTTCTCTGTTTATCGATCTGATCGGATTTACCTTGCCCATCAAAGAGCCGATCCTGGCCGTACTGGCCGGCGGCGTGCTCATGGGCACGGGTTCGGGTCTCATCCTCCACTCACTGGGATCGGGAGGCGGACTGGATATCATCGGTATTATTCTGAACCAGAAATTCAGCCTCCGTCTGGGCACTTTCTACTTTGCCTTCAACGTGGTGCTGTTTGCCTTCAGTTTTGGTGTGCTTGAGACGGATCTGGTGCTCTATTCCCTTATCATGAGCTTTATTTCCTCTCAGACATTGGATTACGTATTGGCCATCTCCAACCAGCGAAAAATGGTGTTCATCATCTCCGACCTCAACGATCGAATTGCCAAAGAGATCCATACCCGACTGACCCGTGGTGTCACATTTTTGAACGGCAGCGGGGCTTATACGGGCAAAGGCAAAAAAATCATCCTCACCGTGGTCCATAACTACCAGATGAAGCAGTTGGAAGAAGTGGCCCTGTCCATCGATCCGGACGCCTTCATCATCACGGAAAATACCTTCAACGTGCTGGGCAGGGGGTTTTCAAAACGCAAGGTGTATTGATTGAAAAATGCGCTGCCTGGGTCCATTCCCAAGACGCTCCACTGCGTTGCCTCTGTTACAAGGCGCCATGCCAACTCAAGTTGGCACTATTTTATTTCATTATAACATATATATATCATAATCAATATGTTATTCAGTCATAATCAAGGCCCGGCTTTTGCTTATATCAAAGCAGGTGGAGGAGAGCGGCCCTCTCTTGGGTGTGCAACCGCTCCACAGTGGGTAGGGAAATGGTCCTGAACCACTAGTCCACGGTTGTCCGGTCCGGCACGCCAGGAGTGGACGCCACGGACACAACTTTGAATATGAGTGAAAGGAGGTTTATATGGCGGAAAAAAGATGGCTGACTGAAGACAAGCTTGCGCTCATCATGGGGCTTTTCCTGTTCCTGCTCGGGACGCTGAACTATGCAGGGGTGGATGCGCTGGGCTGGAGCGTCAAGACAAACGTATGGACCAGCGCGGCAAAGATTCTCACCCCCGCCACGGCCACATACAAGGACATGCACGGTGTGGTATCTCTGGGCCTCACATTCCTGTTCATCACAGCCTTTCTATCCGTGGGCATCAAGTTTCTGGGTGGAGACGTGCCCAAATTCATCAAATCCTTCACGGCGGTCTTCTTCATTAGCTTCGCTTGTTGGGCCGCCGGGTCATATGCCCAGATCGCCGCGACCCCGGATACGTTGGCAAAATTTCACATTTCTTGGTCGTTGGGCCTCACGGGCGAGGCGGGCTTCATCATCGCTCTTGTGGTTGGAATCCTTGTAGGCAATCTGACTCCCGCCCTGGCCGAGGAACTGAAGGAAGCCTTGCGGCCGGAGATGTATATCAAAATCGCCATCGTCATCCTGGGTGCGGAGCTTGGCGTAAAGTCCGTGGATGCCCTTACCCTTGCATCATCGGTCATCTTCCGGGGCCTATGCGCCATTGTAGAGGCGTACTTGATCTACTGGGCACTCGTCTACTACGTGGCTCGCAAGCACTTCAAGTTCAGCCGTGAATGGGCCGCACCGCTGGCCTCTGGAATTTCCATCTGCGGTGTCTCCGCAGCCATTGCAACAGGCGGTGCCATCCGTGCAAGGCCCATTGTTCCCATCATGGTCTCCTCCCTGGTGGTGGTGTTCACCTGCATCGAGATGCTTATTCTGCCCTTTGTCGCGCAGTGGGGTCTGTCCAGCGAGCCCATGGTGGCCGGTGCCTGGATGGGTTTGGCGGTGAAGTCCGACGGCGGGGCCATCGCCAGCGGCGCCATCACGGACGCGCTTATCCGTGCCAAAGCCCTGGCCGACTTCGGCATACACTACCAGGAAGGCTGGGTGACCATGGCCGCCACCACTGTCAAGATCTTCATCGACGTGTTCATCGGCATCTGGGCTTTCATCCTGGCCATGATATGGTGCACGTTTATCGACTGCAAACCCGGCGAGCGCATGAAGTTCAGCGACGTGCTGGACCGCTTCCCGCGCTTTGTGCTCGGTTACGTCATCACCTTCCTGATTATGCTGGCTCTGTGCGCAAGCGGGCCCGCCCTGCTCAAGTTCGGCAAGGCCACCATCGCCGGCACGAGCATCTTTCGCGGCCTCTTCTTCGTGCTGACTTTCTTCACCATCGGCGTGGTGTCGAACTTCAAGAAGCTCTGGGCCGAGGGTATCGGCAAGCTGGCTGCGGTGTACGTGGTCTGCCTGTTCGGATTCATCATCTGGATCGGCCTATTTATCTCCTGGCTGTTCTTCCACGGCGTGAAGCCGCCCATTGTCTAAATTACGCGCCATAACGCCATTTTAAACGCAAAGGAGCAAAACCATGGAACTTGACCAAAACAAAATAGCTGAAGAAATGCAGAAGATGGAGTACGAGCCGCTCCTGCCCATTGAAAAGAAACTGATTGTTTGGAGCCTGTGCATCGGGGTCACCTCCCTGGTGCTGCTTTACTGGGTGAGTGCCACCTTCTTCCCGACCGCCCACGGTGGTTGAACCCTATTGCTTTCCCGGGTCGGGTTGCCCCCGACCCGGGTTATGCGTATGACGCGCAGCCCCCGACACAACAGACCCAATCAGGAAGAACCATGTCTCAGCATCTCCACAGCAAGATTCAACAAAAATTTCTCATCGGACTGGCGGCCATCTTTCTGCTGCTGGGAGGTATCTTCCTGTTTGCCCTGAATATGCACTTGCGCGAGATGTTGCACATCGAGGCCGAAGCCAATGCCAAGATCGTGTTTTCGCACCTGACCTCACTGCAGGACTACGTCCGGACCACGCTCCGACCCGCTGTGCGCCAGGCCCTGCCCTCGGATGAATTTTTGCTTGAGGCCATGAGCACTTCCTTTGTGACGCGCAAGGTGTTGGTGGATATGAACACCCAGCACGACCAATACCTGTTCCGACGCGTGGCGCTGTCCCCGCGCAACCCGGCAAGCGCCGCCAACGTGTTGGAGCGCGGTCTCATCAGCTATTTCCAGGAGCATCCCGAGGAAACGACTTATTCCGGCTACCGCATCATCAACGGGGTGGAGCACTACGTCATGACCCGGCCCGTGCATTTCGAGCAGGAGTGCCTGACCTGCCACGGCGACCCCAAGGATGCTCCACGGGTACTTATCGAGCGCTACGGCGCCACAAATGGTTTCGGCCGCAGGCAGGGAGAACTGGCAGGGCTGGACTTCGTGGGCAAGCCCGTGGACAAATCCGTTGAGCACATCCGTGAGTCCATCACCCTCTTTGGCGGGTCCTTCTTCGCCATGGCCGCAGGCGTGTTCCTGCTCATTTCCATCTTTTTCAACCGTCTGGTGGTAACAAACCTCAGGCGGCTTTCGGCCATCTTCCGTGAGAACTTCCAAAGCCCCCATGATCAAGCCATTCTTGACCAGATGGACGAGGGCGATGAGATCAATTCGCTGCTGGAGGCTTTTGGGACCTTTGCTTCCCACCTGCGGGAGGCCCGCCGGCAACTGGAAGACTACGCCGCCAACCTGGAGAACAAGGTCCGCCGCCGCACGGCGGACCTGAGCCGGGAGGCTGCCGAGCACCGCACGGACGTGTGCTTGTTTGTTGAGCTGCTGGGCGACCTGAACCGCAGCCAGGACCACTGCGAGTTGCTGCAGAGCGCTCTGCCACGCATCGCCCGGCGCTTCGGCGCCAGCAGGACCGTGTACCTCTGCGCGCCGCTGGGCCGCCAACAATACGCATGGCCGAACCCGGAGTGCGAATCGCTCATGCCCCGGGACTGGATGGACCTCGTCAAGGACGGCCGGGTGCGCATGGAGTCCGACCGGGTTTTCGTGCCGGTGAGCTCTTCGGACTGGAACAGGGGCCTCATGGGCCTGTTCTGGGACGGCCGGCCCCGACCGGAAATAACACCCGATGTGCTGCTCGCTCTGGGCCAGCAGATAGGGATCGCCCTTGAAAACATGGAGGCCATCGATGCCCTGCTGCGCCAGAACAAACTGCTTGAACTCATCTTTGAAGGCATCTCCGACCCGATGCTCCTGGTTGACGAGGGTGGGACCGTGATTCTGGCCAACCCCTCGGCTCGGGCCCTGGCCGAGGGGATCCGCCCCGGCGCGCCAATCCAGACATGGTTCGTGTCCATCTCCGTCCCGGCGGTGAAGGATGGTACGCTTGCCGCGGCTATCGCCGCCCAGACCCCGTCAAACCTGGAGTTCGAGCTGCCCGGGATGCGCCACCTGGCGGTGAGTGTCTATCCTCTGCTCGATAGCGGGGATGCCGGCCGCGCCGTGGTCTATATCCGCGAGACCACGACCGAGAAGCGGCTGCTGGCCCAGATGCAGCAGAGTGAAAAGCTGGCTGCTTTGGGAAGGCTGGCCGCCGGACTGGCCCACGAGATCAACAATCCCCTCGGCGTCATCCGATGCTACGCTCAATTGCTGCAGAAGAGCCAGTTGAACGCTCAGGCCCAAGAAGACCTGGCGGTCATCGTGCGGCACACCCAGAAAGCCCACAACGTGCTTCAGGATTTGCTCGGCCTGGCGCGGGACAACACGCCCGCCTCAGGTTCCAGCGACTTGGGCGAGGTGGTCCGCGATATGGCGCAGATCTTTCGTGTACAGGTGGACAAAACCGGCGTGGCACTGGAACTCGACCTGGAACCCGGGCTGCCACGCGTGGTTGCCGATGCTTCGATCCTGGAACAGATCCTGACCAACCTGCTCGTGAACGCTTTTGACGCCGTGCCCGCGGAAACGGGTCGCATTGTTGTCAGCACCCGCATCGGACCGCTGAGGCGCACCGCGATCCTGAGCGTGACTGACAACGGCCCGGGCATCCCGCCGGAGCACCTGGGACAAATCTTCGACCCATTCTTCACCACCAAGGAGATCGGCAAGGGCACGGGCCTGGGCCTCACGGTGGTGCATGAACTCATGCGCGAGCTGGGCGGCACGGTGGAGGTCCTGGGCAACCCTGGGGCCACATTCGTCTTGAACTTTCCGGTTGAGGATGGCATGCTGAGCCCGAAACCTTTATCCCCCCAGGACCCTGCATGACGGGAGGCCGCGTATGATTGAAGATCGCTTGATGACTGAATCGTCTGCCGCATGCAGCCAGTCCGTGCTGGTTGTGGACGATCAACAAGACTTCGCCGTGGGGCTCTCTCGCCTTCTGCTCAGCCAGTTTCCGGGTTTGGCCTGTAAAGTGCGCCAGTCCGGCGACGAAGCCCTGCGGGAACTGGAGCGCGGCGACTACGACATTCTCATCACCGACCTGCGCATGCCCGGACTCTCGGGTCAAAACCTGCTCACCGCGGCGCTGTCGCTCAACCCATCGCTCACCGTTATCATGCTCACAGCCTTTGGCTCGGTGGAGACCGCCGTGGCCGCCCTCAAGGAAGGCGCCTACGACTTCCTTACCAAGCCCATCGACCAGGACCATCTCTTCCGCATTGTGGGTAAAGCCATGGAGCGCAGCCGGCTGCTGCGCGAGAACATGCGCCTGCGCGAGAAGTCCGCCGACAGCGAGTGCAGGCACATGCTCATCGGCGAAAGCCCGGCCATGCGCCGGCTGCGCAAGTCCATAATCGCCGTGGCCGCCTCCGACTATACGGTGCTCATCCGGGGTGAATCCGGCACGGGAAAGGAGCCCGTGTCCCGCTCCATCCAGGCCTTGAGCCACCGCGCCACCGCTCCCTTTGTCACCGTGAACTGCCCTGCCATCCCGGACACCCTGCTGGAGAGCGAACTTTTCGGACATGTCAAGGGTGCCTTCACCGGGGCGGACAGGAACCGCAAGGGTCTGTTCATTGCTGCGGACCGTGGCACCATCCTGCTCGACGAAATCGGCGACATCCCATCCAGCGTGCAGGCCAAACTTTTGCGCGTCATCCAGGAAGGCGAAGTTCGGCCCGTGGGCACCAACGCGGCCGTCAAGGTCAACTTGCGCATCCTGGCCTCCACCAACCAGAACCTGGAGGCCAAGATCACCGACCAGAGCTTCCGCGAGGATCTCTACTTCCGGCTCAACGTGCTCTCCATCCATGTGCCGCCTCTGCGCGAGCGCACGGAGGACATCCCGCTCATCGCAAGTCATTTCCTGCTCAAAATCTGTCGCGAACTGGGCGTGCCGCAGAAGGAGCTGTCTCACGAAGCCTTATCATACCTGATGTGCCGCAAATGGCCGGGCAATGTGCGCGAACTGCTCAACTTTGTGCGGCGGCTGGCGGTGTTTTGTCCCGGCGAGCGCATCGAGATGGCTCATGTGCGCCTGGTGGAAAGCGGCATGTCCCTGGGCCGGGAGATCTGCGACAATTTTTCTCCCTACAAGGAGACCAAACAGATGGTGGTAAAGGAATTCACGCGCAACTACGTGCAGCGCATTTTGGAACATACCCAGGGCAACATCTCCGAGGCTGCCAGGATCAGTGGCATTGAGCGATTCTCCCTGCAGAAGATTATAAAGCGCATGAACATCAACACCGGAGACTTCCGGAAGGGCTGAACCCCCGACAAGGATCGACATGGAACACGAAGCACTGCTGACGAAGATGACGAACATGCTGCGCGAAGAAGAGCGACCAGCCCTGCGCAAGCGCATTGAGGACACCCTGGCCCGCAACTCAAAAGGCGATGGCAAGGACGATGCCCGCTCACTGCGCTACCTGCAGGACCTTGACATTTTCCTGAACATGCGCGGAGCTGAGTTCATGTACTCACGCGGCATCGCCGAGACCTTGCGCGTGGGAGAGGAGATTTTCGAGCTGGCCTACACCATGAAACGCGCCATGGGATGACCACGTTGTAGATATTGCCGGGCGATTATACGTTATGCCACACGGAGTTTGGGCCAAAGCAACAGAACTATTATTTCTTGCGTTTGGATTTGATTTTATGGGATAGAAGATATTATCTTGAAACCCTGTGCAGGGTCCGGAAGAGATCAATGCATTGCTGAAGCAAAGCTTTTAGAACCACAACAGGAACCCTTTATGCCGATAGTGCTCGATAATCTGAAAGAATCGAACGAATTCTTGAATCTGATTCTGGAAAACATCAACTCGGCCATCCTCATCGCAGATGAAAATATACGGATTCATCAATTCAACAAAAGCTTTCTCAGTCTTTTCGATCATGCCGCGGATCGTATTTTTGAGAGTTCTTTCGGCCAGATATCCGGATGCGTGAATGCGGTGAAAGAAAACAAGTCCTGTGGCGGCACATCCCAGTGCCAGTTTTGCGTTTTGAGAAAATCACTGCTCCAGACCCTGGCGGAAGATTACCCTGTGGACCGCAAGGCCATGGAGCGGGTCTTCTACATCAAAGGCCGACCGGTTTTAAAATGTCTGGAGGTTACGTCAAGGCTCATCCAGTTTCACGGACAAAAAATGATACTGGTGATCATTTATGATGTTTCGGAGATCGAGGAGCAGAAAAAAAAGCTTGAAAAACAGCAGCAGCAGATTAACCATGAACTTGAAACAGCCGGCGAGATCCAGAAAAGCCTTCTTCCGGACAGCGATCTGGAAATAGACAACATCGTGATCGCCTGGAGATTTGAACCCAGCGGCCATATCGGCGGCGATATTTTTCAAATCCATAAAATCAGTGAAGAACAAATCGGCATTTATATGCTGGACGTTTGCGGGCACGGCGTATCGGCGGCTCTGGTCGCCGTTACGATCTTGCAATTTCTGATGAGCCTGCACAACTATATGCGCCTGACCGGCAAAGTATTCAGCCCCGAGGCTGTCATGAATCGTCTGGACAAAGAGTTCCCGATGGAGAGATTCGATTGTTTTTTCTCGATTGCCTATATAACGTTAAATATTGAAACCGGTAGTTTCGTTTACAGCAACGCCGGCCATATGCCGCCTTTGATTTTAAGATCCACGGGTTATCTGGAAATGCTCGGGAACCATGGCACACCCATCGGCATCGGTTTCGGCGCCACTTTCGGCCAGGAAGAAAAGCAGTTGCATGCCGGAGACCGGCTGATTCTTTATACGGATGGCTTGATTGAAAATTTCGGGACGGATGGTGAACGCGAAGGCAAAAACAGGTTCCACGCATTCATGGAAAACTCCCATCATCTGCCCACCCAAGACCTGGTAGACAAGGTGTTTGAAGAAGCCAACAGGCAAAGAGGCGGATCAGCGCCCTCAGACGACATGAGCCTGATCGCTGTTGAATTTACAAAAAACAGGTCATGAAAGAATTTGACGAAGCCACCGCATGGTATAAGCTCCTAAAAATGCATAGGTTCCAGAATTTCCATGAAAGAGGAGATCATCCAAAAGAGCACCCAAAAACCGTTACTGGGGTGATTGAAAGGAAAAGCATGAAAAAAGTGGTACTGCTCACCCTTGTTCTTTCCGTGATTGCCGGAAACACTCTGTTTGCGGCAACACCCAGAGATACCCTGATAATGGCATCGAAACTCGATGACGTCATCACGCTGGATCCGGCGGAAGTCTTTGAATTTACCGGAGCAGAATTGACAGTCAATATGTATGACCGTTTGATCGGTTATGACGTGGAGGATGTGAGCAAAATCCACGGTGTCGTTGCTGAAAGCTGGGATATTTCCGAAGACGGCAGGACCTATTCCTTCAAGATCGTGGACAGCATGAAATTTGCGTCCGGTAACAAACTGACCGCGGATGATGTTGTTTTTTCACTTCAGCGGGTGATCCAACTGAACAAGTCTCCGGCTTTTCTGCTGACCCAGTTCGGATTCACCCCGGCAAACATGAATGAACGAATCGTTAAGAATGGAGATTATTCAGTCAAGCTGATTATCGATAAACCCTATGCGCCGACGTTTTTCCTGTATTGTCTGACATCGACCCCGGGTTCCATCGTGGATAAACAGGAGGTGTTGAAGCATGAGGAAAACAGCGACATGGGATATGGCTGGCTGAAAACCCATTCCGCCGGTTCGGGCCCCTTTGCGTTGACATCATGGAAACCCTCTGAAATCCTCATCATGGCCGCTAATGAGCATTTCCACGGTAAAAAAACTGCCATGAAGCGCATCATCATCCGGCACATCTCGGAGTCCGCCACCCAGAGGCTTCTCCTTGAAAAAGGGGATATCGATATCGCAAGAAATATTCAGCCGGACGATCTCAAGGGGCTTGCCGGAAATCCGACTATCAGGATCCGAAAAAAAGCCAAGGGTGCGATCTACTATCTGGGTCTGAACCAGAAAAACCAGTACCTGAAGATTCCTCAGGTCAGACAGGCCCTGAAATACCTCATCGATTACGCGGGAATGGAATCCACCCTCTTAAGCGGTAAAGCCACGGTTCATCAGGCATTCCTTCCCCAGGGATTCCTTGGCGCACTGGAAGAGACGCCTTTTTCGCTGAATGTCGAAAAAGCAAAGGGCCTTCTCAAGGAAGCCGGTCTTGAAAAAGGCTTCACCGTAACCATGGATACGCGGAACACGGAGCCCTCAACATCAATGGCCCTGGCCATTCAGGCTACATTCGCCCTGGCGGATATCAAACTGGAAATAATTCCCGGTGAAGGCAAGCAGGTCCTTACCAAATACCGTGAAAGAGCTCATGATATCTTTATCGGCCGCTGGGGACCCGATTATATGGATCCCCATACCAACGCGGACACCTTTGCCAGAAATCCGGATAATTCGGATGCGGGACAGTCAAAAACCATTGCCTGGAGAAATGCCTGGGACATTCCCGATATGACCCGGAAAGTCGATGCGGCGATTTTGGAAAGAGACGGGAAAAAGAGGGCCCGGATGTATCTTGAAATTCAGAGGGAGCATCAACAGAGCGCTCCCTTTGTCATCATGTTCCAGGATATTGAAATTCTGGCCGAGAGATCCAATGTGAACGGTTTTATTCTGGGGCCCAGCTTCGACAGCAATTTTTATCGTTTTATTACCAAATAAGATGAGCTTATAAAAAGCCAAAACGGATCGATGGCGAATTTTATTCATCACAGACAGTTTTCAAAGATCCTGAACCATACCGTCGGAATGGTTGCCATGGTCGGCATGACGTTCCTCGGGCTTCTTCTGGTCACTTTTCTGATCGGACGGGTCGTGCCCATTGATCCGGTTCTGGCCGTGGTGGGAGACAAAGCCTCAGCCGAGGTCTATGAAAAGGTGCGCCTGGGACTGGGACTTCATCTGCCGCTGTGGCAACAGTTTTTTGTTTATATTAAATCGGTACTTGCCGGGGATTTCGGGGTTTCGGTGCTCACCTCCAGATCCGTGCTCGAAGATATTGTGCGGGTGTTTCCGGCCACCATGGAACTTGCCGTGATTGCGACCTTGATTGGTGTTTTATCGGGTATTCCCCTCGGGATTTTTTCTGCTGTAAAACAAGGAAGCCTGCTGGATCACCTTGCCCGGATCATGGGTTTGGTCGGATATTCCCTTCCGATTTTCTGGTTGGGACTCATGGGGCTCATGGTGTTTTATGCACACCTAAATCTGCTGCCCGGGCCTGGCAGGGTGGATGTCTTCTATGAGAACATGGTCAATCCGGTGACCGGTTTTTTGCTGATCGACTGTATCCTTGCCGGGGAATGGGACATCTTCCGGAATGCGCTGTCCCATATCATTCTGCCGGCATCCCTTCTGGGTTATTACAGCATGGCATACCTGAGCCGAATGACCCGTTCTTTCATGATCGAACAATTACGACAAGAATACATCCTGACGGCCAGGGTCAAGGGCATTGCCGAATGGCGGGTCATTTGGGGACATGCGCTGGGGAATTGCCGGATTCCTCTGATCACGGTCATCGCCTTGAGCTTTGGCAGCCTTCTTGAGGGCTCCGTCCTTACCGAAACCGTATTTTCATGGCCCGGGCTTGGGCTGTATCTGACCAATTCGCTCCTGAATGCCGATATGAACGCGGTTCTCGGCAGCACTCTTGTCGTGGGTTCGATTTTTCTGGGGATTAATCTATTCTCCGATTTTCTTTATAAATTTCTGGATCCAAGGGCCAGATAGTTTTTTAGAGAGCCATAACCATGACGGACATTACCGGCACAAACAAATTTAATCCGAGGGGCTGGTTGCTTTCCGATGCACCCGGATCGACTGTTCAGGCCTGGGCCGGGCGGGTCTATTCGGGGTGTCTGGATTTTTCGAATAACAGACTGGCGGTTCTGGGGCTTTCCATCATCCTTGTCTTGATTCTTGTCGCAATTTTTGCCCCGTTCATTGCTCCGTTTGATCCCATTCTTATTGATCTGAGAAACAGGCTTCAGCCGATATCCGCAAGTCATTTTTTTGGAACCGATGAAGTGGGAAGGGATATTTTCAGCAGGGTTGTCTTTGGCTCCAGATTGACCCTGTATGTGGTTGGGTTGGTTGCCATCATCGCCGCACCGGTGGGCATCGTGATCGGCACGGTATCCGGCTATCTGGGAGGGAAAATCGATATGCTCCTGATGCGGATAACCGATATCTTCCTGGCATTTCCCAAACTGATTCTCGCCCTTGCCTTTGTTGCGGCCCTGGGACCCGGTATCGAAAACGCGGTGATTGCCATTGCCGTCACATCCTGGCCTCCTTATGCCAGAATCGCCAGGGCGGAAACCCTGACCCTCCGCAATTCGGATTTTATCCATGCCATCAAACTGCAGGGCGCGGGTTCCTTCAGAATCATTACGGGCCATATCATGCCCCTTTGCATTTCTTCGCTCGTTGTCCGGGTGACACTGGACATGGCGGGCATTATCCTGACCGCCGCGGGCCTGGGGTTTCTGGGCCTGGGCGCTCAGCCGCCGTCACCGGAATGGGGTGCCATGACATCCAGCGGCCGTGCCTATATTCTGGACTGCTGGTGGCTGATCACCATGCCGGGAACAGCGATTTTCATTGTCAGCCTGGCTTTTAACCTGCTCGGAGACGGATTGCGGGAAGTTCTGGATCCCAAAAAAGAGAATTGACCATGGGTGCCGACACACTCCTCAACATCAAAAACCTGAACATCGTCTTTACGGGTCCCAAAGGGGATTTTCACGCGGTCAAGGACATCTGCTTTTCCATGGGAAAACAGAAGATCGGTATTGTCGGGGAATCCGGGTCCGGAAAGACGGTTACGGGCAGGGCCATATTGAAACTGCTGCCCGCCTCGGCAAGAATCTCCGCGGATACCATTGAATTCAGCGGTCAGGACATCTTGAACAAAAGCGAAAAAGAGATGAGGGGTATCCGGGGCAAAGGAATCACAATGGTCATGCAGGATCCCAGGTATTCCCTGAACCCGGTCCGGACCGTGGGCGGGCAGATAGCAGAATCGTACCTGGCGCACAGAAACGTTTCCAGAAAAGAGGCTGTACGGCATACCCTGGAAATGCTGGAAGCCGTCAGGATCAGAAAGCCTGAACGGGTGTACGGGCTTTACCCCCATGAAGTCTCGGGGGGAATGGGCCAGCGGATCATGATTGCGATGATGCTGATCCCGGAACCCGCCCTTCTCATTGCGGATGAACCCACATCGGCATTGGATGTGACCGTACAGCTCCAGCTCCTGGCAATCCTGGATGATCTGGTGACCCGGCGGGGCATGGGGCTGATCTTTATCAGCCATGATCTGGAATTGGTCTCCTCCTTCTGCGACCGGGTGATTATCATGTATGCCGGCAGGATCATGGAGGTGTGTGAGGCAAAAGCGCTCCACCAATCCCGACATCCCTATACCCGGGGATTGTTGAACTGCCTGCCGAGAATCACCGGCAATGCAGATCTGCTGCCTACCCTGAAACGGGAGGACGCCTGGCTCAAGGCGTCTCTTTCGTATTAAGGAAGAACTGATAATCCCCATGCTGAAAATAATCAACCTCAATGTGGTGTTTGGAACCGGCGCTGCTCGAAACCATGCGGTTAAAAATGTATCCCTTGAAATTGAAAAAGGGAAAAGTTTTGGACTCATCGGAGAATCCGGTTGCGGAAAATCCACGGTTCTAAATTGCATTACCGGACTTCTTGGCTGCTGGACCGGGGAGATCCGGATCGACGGCAGGCCTCAGAAGATCAAAAGGGAGTTGTCTTTTTACAGAAATGTTCAGATGGTTTTTCAGGATCCGTATGGATCGCTTCATCCCAGGCATACCATTGACCGGACACTAACGGAGCCGGTGGCCATTCACGGGCTGGGCGATGCCAATCATCGCGTTGGAAAGGTTCTGGATGAGGTGGGCCTGGGCAATCGTTTCCGATTCAGATACCCCCATCAGCTGTCCGGCGGGCAGAGGCAGCGGGTCGCCATTGCCCGGGCACTTATTCTTGAACCTGAAATCATCCTGCTTGACGAGCCCACCTCTGCCCTGGATGTTTCCATTCAGGCCGAAGTTCTGAATTTGCTCAAGCAGGTTCAGAAAAAACGGACCCTGACCTATTTTCTGGTGAGTCACGATCTGGCGGTGGTTTCCCATATGTGTAGCGCCATAGCGGTCATGAATCAGGGCGCCGTGGTTGAACATCTCACCCAAAAGCAGCTGAAGGAGGGGGATATCCAGCAACCCTATACCCTGCAACTGATGGCGGCCAGTCGGAGATTTGGCCGGGGATTCGACTGGTGATCAATAAAAGACAAAAACAGGATGCAACCCATGAAGCTCCTTGAAATTCAGGCAGAAACCATTTTAATTCCCTTGAAACAACCCTTTACAACCGCGCTGCGCTCTGTTGACCGCATTGAAAATGTCTGTGTGCGCATCACAACGGACACCGAGCATACCGGTTTTGGCGGGGCGGCACCCACCGCGGTCATCTCCGGGGAGACCGTTCCTTCGATTCTGGGCGCTTTAAAACACATCCATGACAGTCTGAGCGGCATGAACATTGAAGACGCCGAGATCATTTTCCAGAAGCTCAACGCCTGCATGATCGGGAATCATTCGGCAAAAGCGGCTGTTGACATGGCCGTGCACGATCTTCTGGGGAAACAGTACGGACTTCCCCTGTTTCGGCTCCTGGGCGGTACGGCCGGCCCTCTTGAGACCGATATGACCGTCAGCATGGACTCCCCGGAGAAAATGGCTTCGGACAGCCTGGAAAAAGTCGGGCAGGGCTTTGGAATTCTTAAGATCAAGGTGGGAAAAGACCCGGCGCTGGACATCAGCCGAATAATGGCTGTCAGAAAGGCGATCGGTCCAGGCATTAAACTCAGAATCGATGCCAATCAGGGCTGGAAACCCAAGGAAGCCGTGGTTGTTATCAATCGGTTGTCAAAGGAACACGTTGATATCGAACTGATCGAGCAGCCGGTTTCCGCCAAGGATTATGCCGGAATGCGGTTTGTTAGAGACCGGGTGGATATTCCCGTTATTGCGGATGAAAGCGTGTTTTCCGCGGCAGATGTCCTGAGACTGATCGAGATGCAGGCTGCCGACGGCATCAACATCAAGCTGATGAAATGCGGGGGCATCTTTAATGCCCTTAAAATAGCCGCAATCGCGGAATCCGCCGGCCTGACCTGCATGGTGGGTTCCATGATGGAAAGCAGCCTCAGCGTTACCGCTGCGGCTCATCTGGCCTGTTCAAGGAGCGTTATCGGAGCGTATGACCTGGATGCGCCTCTTTTTTGCAGTATCAATCCGGTTCGGGGCGGTATTCACTACAGGGCTTCAACTATAACGATTCCAGACGGACACGGGCTTGGAATCAGCAGCATACTGTCATGAGGCATCTGCTGTTTCTGATCGTCCTATGTATGGGTTGTTTCGCCTGCACCGGTGATGAGCCTGCCCAGAAAATCGATTTAAGCAAAAGGGAAGCCGTCGAGGTCAGGGATGCGGATGATGCCATCACCTACGCGTATCTGCCGCAGTATTCCCATTCCGTTTCTTATCTGCGCCACAACCTTCTGGTGGAATATCTGAAAAAAGAAACCGGCTTGAATATTCGGCAGGTTTTTCCGGACACGTTTGACGAGCACATGCGCATGGTCGGGCAGGGCAAGGTGGATATTTCCTTTTCCAATCCGTACGTCTATGTCAAAACAGCTCACCGTTATGGTGAAAAGGCATTTGCCCAGGTAATTGAAAATTCGGGCCACAAGCGGTTCAGGGGGCAGATCATCAGCAGAGCCGATAATCAGTCCATTCGAACCCTTGAAGATTGTAAGGGGAAGCGCCTGATTGCCGTTGATCTGACATCTGCCGGTGGGTATCTCTACCCCATGGGTCATTTTTATGATCATGGCATTCGACAGCAGGATTTTGCCGAAGTGCATTTTTCGCCCGGTCCCGGCGGAAAGCAGGAGAAAGTGATTCTGGCGGTTTATGCCGGCCAGTATGATATCGGATTGATCCGGGAGGGCGCCCTGAACGTGGTGGCGGACAAAATCGATATCCGCCAGATTCGGGTGGTTGCCTACAGTAAATTCTATCCTGGATGGGTATATTCCGCCAGAAAGGATCTGAATCCGGAAGTCCTCCATAAAATTAAGTCGGCACTGTTTAAACTTTCCGTGGACAATCCCGAGCACCGGGCGATTCTGGAAAAGGCTCACTTTACCCGGATTGTGCCGTCGAATGATGCTGAATTCGATTCGGTTCGGGAATTGATGACAGTAGTGGGCATTGACCTGGACAAATGATGACGATGAAACTGGGAATTCGGGGGAAAATCTATTGCGGCATGATCTCAATTGTCCTGTTGACGGGCCTGATGATTGCCATGCCGGTTCGGTTCATGGTGGAACGCGCGCTCTCGCAGGAATCCCTGAACAAGGGCATATCCATGGCCCTGACCCTTGCGGCCCGCAGTCAGGATTTTATCCTGGGAATGGATTTTCTGTATCTCAAAGAGATGATGGATAAGGCAATTCAGTCCAGCAACGATGTTTCCTACAGTTTTATTCTGAATCAGCAGGGACAGTTGCTGTCCCATACCTTTCACAACGGGTTTCCGGTCGAGCTGAAAACCGTCAATCCCGTCCCTGTCGGGCAACTGTCGAGCGTCCGGTTTCTGGATACCGGAAAAGAGCTGATTTATGATATTGCGGTTCCGGTCCTTATTGGAGATATGAGACTGGGAACGGTCCATATAGGTCTTTCAAAAACCCGGATTAACCGTACGATTAACAGTCTGCTGTGGACCATGGCCGTATTGATCGGGTGCTCCGTTCTGATCGCCTCTCTCATCGGAGCGGGGTTTGCCAACCAGGTTATTCGCAGGGTTCAGAAGCTCCACCAAGCCTCGGAACAGGTGCTGAAAGGCAATCTGGATGTCATTACCGCGCCAAGACTAAAAACAACCTGCTGGACACTGATGGACTGCCGCAACGAAGGATGTCCGGCTTATGGTGAGGATCGACAGCGGTGCTGGAATGTTGAAGGAACGTTGTGTCCTTCATGTCGGAAAGGAGAATATGCCACAAAAAGCGATGTCTGCAGGAACTGCCGGCTCTATCGGGCTGTTTCCGGTGACGAGATTCAGGATCTGGCCGAGTCTTTTGACGCCATGACCCGGTCTTTGAAACATACGATATCCCAGTTGGAGGCATCCAGAAAAACCATTGAGGTATCGGAGAAAAAATATCGCCGGATATTTGAAAGTTCCATGGATATGGTTTTTGTCACGGACAGCCAGGGGCGATTCCTGGACGTCAACCAAGCGGGAAAAACCATTCTGGGGGAGGGTGCCATGTCCAGCGCCGCAGATGGTTTTTCGCTTTCGGATGTTTTTTCATCCCCTTTTGAATATGCGGATATTCAGCGGGATCTGATCCGGCAGGGTTTCATAAAAGACCGGGAATTTGTTTTAAAAACCCTTTCAGGAAATGAACTTCAGGCCCTTCTCAGCAGTTCCTGCCAGCTCGATACGGGCGGGGAAGTACTGGGATGTGAAGGCATCATCAAAGATATCACGCAGCGCCGGAATATGGAACAGCAGCTTCTGCAGGCCGATAAGCTGGCTTCCTTGGGCCAGCTTTCCGCCGGCGTGGCTCATGAAATCAACAACCCTCTGGGGCTGATTCTGGGATATACCCAGCTCATGCTTCGGGAAGAACCGGATTTCTCGCAAAAATATGAAGATCTGAAGACTATCGAAAAACACACGCGCAACTGCAAAGCCATTGTAGAGGCGCTGCTGAATTTTGCGCGCAAAACAGAAACCAAAAAAGTCCTGGTGGATGTGAATGGTGCCATTGAGCAGGTCATCACGGTGATCCGCCATCAGTTTGAACTCTCCGGAATTGCGGTGCGCACCCGTTATGATTCGGATTTGCCGCAGGTTCTTGGGGATACGGAGAAGCTCAAACAGGTGGTGATGAACCTGATCATGAATGCCCGGCAGTCCATTTCCCAGACCGGGCAAATCAACGTGTCCACCCGATATGATACCAGAAATCATGAAATAGTGATTGCGGTTGAAGACACGGGATCGGGCATTCCGCCCCATGTTATTACCCGCATATTTGATCCTTTTTTTACCACCAAACCCACGGGGCAGGGAACCGGCCTTGGCCTTTCGGTCAGCTATGGCATTGTGAAAGAACACGGCGGTGAAATTACGATTGACAGCGAACCTGAAAAAGGAAGCCTGTTTTCCGTTAACCTGCCAGCTGCAATACAAGCTCCCTGACCCCTGTCTCCCAACCGCTGTCTTCTTTCATACAAATTGTATTGTCGGGAATCCCTGCGTTGACTTTCATCAGACCGATTGGTATGATAACAAGTTATGGAAGAAGGAAATATCGTTGAATTTATTGACCGCCAGAAAATACTCTGCGCGGTGGTGCAGGAAGTCAAGAACCAGCGTCTCAAACTCCTGACCGAAAACGACCGTGAAGTCAACCTCTCATCAAACCGGCTTTCCCATAAAAGCCGAATGGTTCTGGATCTGTCTCTGGGTCGGATCAAAACGATCGATGCGCTCAAGGGAATTGCCTTTCGCAGAAAACAGTTGACCCGGCAGGTCAATATCCGCGATCTTTGGGAAATCCTAAATTCCGAACAGGAGTGGATTGACCTTGCTACCATGACCGAGTTCTGTTTTTCAAATCAAGCGACCTGTGATCATGAATCCGCAATCGTCCGCGCATTTTTTCAAAACCGGCTGTATTTCAAATTTGACCAGAACCGATTTTTCCCGATTCCGGAAGAACAGGTTGAACGCAACATTGCCCAGGAGCGGGAAATCGCCCGCAAAGCCCAGCGGATAGAGTCCGGTGCGCTATGGGTCAGAACACAGCTTCAGCAAGATCGACGTCCACCACTGTCCACGCTGTCCGAAGACGAATCCGCGTGCCTGGATATCCTCAAATCCTGTTATCTTCTGGATAAAGAAAGCCCCCATTATGCCGAAGGCAAGGAGATCATGGTCAAAGCCGGAATCGATGACAGAGAGCGGCTCTTTTCGCTCTTCATTGATTTTGGTCTTTTTGATCCCAATGAAAATATTGAGCTTTATCGGCAGGAAATTCCCTTGGAATTTTCCCCGGAAGTGCTATCCCACGCCGGTAATATTGCCGGCTCCTGTGCATTGCCGTTGGAATCTTCAGACCGAAAAGACCTGACCCATCTTCCCCTGATGACCATAGACGGTCAATCCACACTGGATTATGATGATGCGATCAGTTTCGAGGACTATGGTGATTCTTGCTGCCTGGGTGTTCACATTGTGGATGTGGGCCATTATGTCAAAAAAGATGACCCCATCGACCGGGAAGCCCGGCTAAGGGCAAGCTCCATCTATATGCCGGACCGAAAGATTTCCATGTTGCCGCCCAGTCTGGCGGAAGAGCACTGCAGTTTAAAAGCCGGCGAACTCCGTCCGGCCATCAGCATGTTGATACACCTGAACAAAACCGCGGAAATCCTGGACTATGAAGTTGTTCCAAGCCTGATTCGGGTTCAGCGCCAGTTGACGTATTACGATGTCAACATGGTTGCAGACAGCAGCCGGGAGATCACCAGCCTTTGCGACATCGCCATGAAGTTCCGCCAGAAAAGGCTTGCGGATGGCGCGGTTCAGATTACGCTTCCGGATATCAACGTGTGGATCAGCGACAGCGGAGAAATCAGCGTCAACCGGATCAATCGCGAAAGTCCCGGCCGAATGATGGTGGCCGAAATCATGATTATGGCCAACTGGCTGATGGCGAAATTTCTATCCAGTCACGGCGTTTCTGCTGTCTTCAGATCGCAGCCAGGCCCCAGAGACCGCCTCTACAAGGGATGTGAAGGGTCGCTGTTTCAGAATTACATGCAGCGCAGGCTTTTGAGCCGTTTTATGCTGCTCAATCAGGCGGAACGCCATTCGGGACTGGGACTGGATGCATATGTCACCGCGACATCTCCCATTCGAAAATATTATGATCTGGTTACTCAGCGGCAGATCCGTTCAGTTTTCGGACAGGAAGCACCCTATTCGGTTCAGGAAATCGACCAGATCATTCAGCGGCTTCAAGAGCCGATGCTCAAGGTGTCACGGATGCAATACCAGCGAAACCGATACTGGATTTTAAAATACCTGGAATCCCGAATCGGCCAGAAGGAAGAAGCCATTGTCATCGGCAGAAAGCGAAACGCCTACCAGATTCTGATGACGGAGTACATGCTTGAATGCGATCTGGCAACCACCAGCAGGATCGAACTCAAGCCGGAAAACCAGATACAGGTCACCATTCAGCATGTGAATGCGCGAAAAGACGTGCTTTCGGTATTCATGGGATAAACATTGAGGTTTTTTTGTTATGAAGCGGAATGTTTCCAGCGCTGCAGAACGATTATCCATTGATATTAACGCCATTGCCGGATTGATTGCAAACACCCAGTTGCCGGGCGGAGAAATTCCCTGGAGCCCGAACGACAAAACCGATCCCTGGGATCATGTGGAGGCGGCCATGGGTCTGGTAACCGGCGGCCTTTTGAGTCAAGCCCGTCGGGCTTTTGAATGGATGGCCCGGACCCAGCTTGAAAACGGCAGTTGGTACGCCGCATACCGCAAGGGACTTCCGGAAGACAAAACTCAGGATTCCAACCAGTCTTCCTATATCGCTGTCGGTCTGTTTCATTATTACCTGGTGACAAAGGATAAGGCGTTTCTGAGCAGCCTCTGGCCGGTGGTGCGATCGGCCATTGATTTTGCAGTCAGCCTTCAGGCCCCTGGCGGAGAAATCTACTGGGCGCTCAGCCCGGAAGGTCGTTTGGACCCCATGGCGCTTTTGACCGGTTCCAGTTCTGTCTATATGAGCATCAAATGCGCGCTGGAAATTTCAAAGATTCTCAATCATCCCGTCCCTTCCTGGCAACCGGCCCTGAATCGACTGGGGGAAGCCATTCGCAATAAACCGCATCATTTCAACATGACCAAGTCCCGTTATTCAATGGACTGGTTTTATCCCGTTCTTGCAGGAGCGATTGTCGGAAACGAAGCACGGCTGCGAATTGACCGGTTCTGGAAAAAATTCATGGTGGAAGGCCAGGGCGTCCGCTGTGTGTCGGACCATCCTTGGGTGACGATTGCCGAGACTTCGGAGCTGTGTCTGGCCCTGTGTGCCATGGGAAATCATCGGCTGGCTGAAATCGTGTTCAACTGGATCTGCGACAAACGCTATGAAGACGGCTCCTACTGGTGCGGCCATACCTATCCGGATATGACCATATGGCCGGAAGACAAAATTACCTGGACCAACGCCGTTGTCCTGATGGCGGCGGACGCCCTTTATCACCTGACACCCGCAGCCGGTCTGTTCAGTCATCAGGCCTGGGGACCGGAAGGTTTCATCGGACCGGCTTCACCTGTTCCCCACTCCGGCAGTTTTCAGAGGTAACCGTGCGCAGGGATCACCGCCCCTATGGGATGAAGAAAGCCTACCTTACATTTCAGAACCTCTACGCCAATCACTTCCTTCGGCCCCATTTTGAAAGATTCGGCAAGGGCCATGCGTTCATGAGCCCCTGGCATGTCGAGGTGTTTGGCGGACCGGTTGAGCTGGGTGATTTTGCAACGGTCATTGCAACCCGCGATCAGGTCATCCGTCTTTCGGTATGGTCGGTTCAGGAAGGCATGGGACGGATCGCCATCGGCAGCTACTGCCTGATCTGCCCTGGGGTCAGAATCAGCTCGGGAAGCGAAATCACCATCGGAGACAATTGCATGATGGCAAGCGGCGTCTATATTACGGACGCCGACTGGCACGGAATTTATGATCGGGCCGGTTTCGGCAGGACCCTTCCGGTCAGTATTTCCGATAACGTCTGGATCGGCGACCGGGCCATGATTTGTAAGGGTGTCAGCATCGGCGAAAACAGCATCATCGGCGCGGGATCGGTTGTGGTGAATCCTGTCCCGGCCAATGTGATTGCCGCCGGAAACCCGGCCCGGGTGCTCAGAGATCTGGACCCCGAAAGGGAAATGCGGACCCGCCGGGACTGGTTTGCCGGCCACTCCCATTTGTCCGGGGAACTGGATGCATGGGACCAGGCGATGTTAAAAGAGAATACCGTGCTTAACTGGCTGCGCTATCTCACTTTTCCCCAAAAAGGGGATTGAAATCATCTTTAAGAAATGAGACAACAAAAAAGTTGTTCAAGTTGTTTTTGGACAACTTCTAAGCCCTTTCTGCAGCCTCATCCAGCACTTTTCTGACCATTGTGGCCAGATCGCCTGTTGCCACGGGCTTCATGAGAAACCCTTTGATGCCCATGTCTTTGGCGCGCTGCTCATCGTTTGCATCGCTGAACCCTGTACAAAGAATGATCGGAATGTCCGGTCTGATTGAAAATAATTCCCCGGCAAGTTGCTCCCCGGTCATATTCGGCATGCCCCTGTCGCTGATCACCAGATCGAATTTTGACGGATCGGCTCTGAAAGCATCCAAAGCATCCGGGCTGCTTGTTCGGACAGTTACCTGATAACCCAGCCTTTCGAGCATCATCTGTTCCATGCTAACGATCAGCTCTTCATCATCGACCAGCAGAATGCTTTCGCGGCCCGTCGGATACTTTCTGGCGACTGCGGCAGTCTTGTGGTTCCCGGCGTCTTCCAGAAGGGGCAAATAGGCATGAAAGACGGTTCCCTTTCCAACCTCGCTGTAGACTCGGATATCCCCGCCGTGTTCCTTGATGATGCCATGCACCACGGAAAGCCCCAGTCCCGTGCCTTTTCCCTGCTCTTTGGTGGTAAAGTAGGGCTCAAATATTCTATTGATCAGCGTTTGATCCATTCCGGTTCCGGTGTCTGATAGGGTGATGCATGCGTATTTGTCGGTCAAAAGCCGGAGAGGACAACCTGATGTTCCATCCGGTGGCATGGCATGGAAAGGCACCTCCTCTTTTTCGTCGAAAAATCTCATATCCGTCTCTTTCAGCGCAATATGAATCGTTCCGCCGGCTTGCTCAACGGCATGATACGCGTTGGTGATCAGGTTCATCATGATCTGATGCACTTGCGTGGGGTCCGCGGAGACCATACCGCAATTCGCTTGAATATGGCTGGTGATTTCAATCTTTCTGGGTATCGTTGCCCGGGCCAGCTTCAATACCTCTTTCAGGATCGGCTGAATCCGGATGGGCAGTTTCCGGGGGTTGGATTGACGGCTGAAAGCCAGGATCTGTTTGACCAGATCGCTGCCCCGCTGCGCGGATTTATAAATTTGTTCCATGCTTTCATGTGCCGGATTGTCCGGTGGAATATCATCCAGCAGCATCTCGGAAAGGCCGCTGATCGGGAACAGAATATTGTTCAGATCGTGGGCGATGCCGCCGGCAAGCGATCCAATGGCCTCCATTTTCTGAGCCTGCTGTAGCTGGGCTTTGAGTTTAACCTTTTCTTCCTCGTCCCGCTTGCGCCTGGTGATGTCGTGGGCGATTCCCAGCACGCCGATCAACTTGCCATCGGAATTCCACATCGGGGTCTTGATGGTATCAAACAGTCCCCGGTAGTCATTATCGGCAAAGGTGAGCCATTCCTCATTGGAGCTGGGTTTTCCGGCTGCCATGGCCCTGCCGTCGTTCATGCGGAAGAAGTCTGCCTGTTCTTTGTCCACAAAATCATAGTCGGTTTTGCCGACAATGTCCGTTTCACTTGCTCCGTAAAGCCGTTCGAACATTGGGTTGCAGAATAGATAAACGCCTTCCACGTCTTTCAGCCAGATCAGGTCGGGAATGGTTTGCAGCAGAATTCGCAGACGGGCTTCGTTCTCTGCCAGTGATTGCTCTGCCTGAATGCGCTCAGCGATATCCGCTTCAAGCATTTGATTTGTATTTTCAAGTTTGAAATTCAATTTCAAGACTTCCGCCCTGGCTTTCCGCTTCGAATGGATCTGGAAAGTCAGATAAATAATCAGCAATAATCCCGAAATCACAATAGATATTGCGCTGATGATTTGCCATCGATACAAATCCCACAGACCGGGTTGTTTGTTGATGAGGATACTTCCCTGTGGCAGATTTTTCTCATGGATTCCCCATCGTTGCATTTCTTTGAAGTCAAAATAGTTTTTATTCGGACTGACAACAGCAGGAATCTCGGCGGGGCTTTTACCGTTTAAGACTTGTAATGCGATTTCAGCGGCATTTTCGCTGAAATCGGCAAAGCTCAACAAATTCCCGCCCACCATGCCATGCCCCAAATACGTATCCGATGGGGCATAAATCGGCACATTCGCTGTTTTGTTCAACAGGGTTAGCGCATCCCTGGGGTTGAAAGTCATACCCGTTCCGTCCTGATACATGGCAATATAGAAAACCGCCGTTCCGTCCGGAAGATTGGATATTTTCTTTTGTGTATCCTCGATGCTCAGTCCTTTAACAAAGGTTATTTTTACTTTTTTTTCGTATTCAATCGCTGCATTGCAAGCAAATGTTTCGTAAAAAGCATCCTGTTCGCTGGTGCCGACAATCACATAGATTTCCGTTGTATTGGGTTGGATGTGCAATATGTTTTCAAAATTGCTTTCAACGTCAAGACGTTTAAAATTACCCGTCACATTGGGTTTCAAGGTGTTCACATCAATCTTGCCCACCGTTATTCCACAAAAAACGATCGACGTTTCCGGAAAAACATCCTTTCCATGGACAATCATAAAATCCCAGGATTGGTCGTCGGTAATGATGATAAGATCCAGGTTGAGCTTTGAATATTTTTCTTTCAAAAGGTCCAGGGTCTTCTTTTCAATGATCTCCGAACGAAATCGCACAATCTCCAGATATTCACTGTAAAGCGCTACCGGTCTGGGATTTGTGAGCTTTAATATCGTATTGAATTTATGATCCATCATGATATTTGCCGGAAGCAATGGATTATCGGCGTGCAGCAGCAAGACATTCTTCTGTTGGATGGTTTCGGCATTCACCGGAAACACGAAGGAATGAAAAACTGAAACAAGGGAAATGATCAGCCCCAAATAAACCCTGGTATTGTTCATCCGTTTTTCGATCGACATTGAAAATCTCCTTTTCATCCCGCGGGCCGGAAAGGCCCACGGACGCCATCTTTCGGGTCTGCTTGGAAACGGTTGCTCGATGCTTAATTTTTGTTCATCACCTCGCGCACTTTGGCGGCCAGTTCATTTATGGAGAAGGGCTTCTGAATGAAATACACCCCTTCATCCAGCACGCCGTGGTGGGCGATGACGTTGGCCGTGTAGCCCGACATGAACAGGCGCTTGAGGTGCGGATAGAGGGATAAGAGGTTTTTTGCCAGGTCCCGGCCGTTCATCTCGGGCATGACCACGTCGGTCATGAGCAGGTGGATCTCTCCGGCGTGCTCCCGGGCCAGACGGATGGCCTCGCCCGGGGTGGGTGCGGCCAGTATGGTGTAGCCCTGCCTTTCGAGCATAATCGTGATCAGTTCCAGGATGGCCGGCTCGTCTTCCACCAGCAGGATGGTTTCATGACCACGCGCATCAGGTTCTCTCGGAGCTTCCATCTGCATCCGTGCGGCCGTGCCCATATGCCGGGGCAGATAGATCGTGAACGTTGTTCCCTGTCCCGGCTCACTGTGGACGTTGATAAAGCCGTTGTTTTGCTTGACGATGCCGTAGACCGTGGCCAGGCCGAGGCCGGTGCCTTTACCCATTTCCTTGGTCGTGAAGAACGGTTCGAAGATGAAAGCCTGCGTTTCCTTGTCCAGGCCGCAACCGTCATCGCTCACGGCAAGCATCGCATACTGCCCGGGCGCAAAGCCCGCGTGAGCGGCGCAGTAACCCTCGTCGAAGGTGCTGTTTCCCGTCTCGATGGTCAATTTGCCGACGCCGGAGATTGCGTCCCTGGCATTGACGCACAGGTTGGCCAGGAGCTGGTCGATCTGGGAGGGGTCCACCTTGACCGGCCACAGATCCGCCTCCGGCTGCCAGTTGAGCTCGATATTCTCGCCGATGAGCCGCTCAAGCATATTGAGCATGCCCGTGACGGTTTCGTTCAGGTCCAACACTTTGGGCGCGACAGTCTGTTTGCGGGCAAAGGCCAGCAGTTGCCGGGTAAGATCGGCGGAGCGTTTGGCGGCCATCTGGATTTGCTGCAGGTTGGCAAAGACCCGGTGAGCCGGGTCCACCTGCTCGATAGCCAACTCCGAATGCCCCAGAATCGCTCCCAGCATGTTGTTGAAATCGTGGGCTACCCCGCCCGCCAGCCGGCCAACGGATTCCATCTTCTGGGACTGTTGTAACTGGTCTTCGAGTTTGGCCTTTTCCTCCTCGGTCCGCTTGCGTTCGGTGATGTCAGTTCCCACACCCATGAGATATGTCTGACCCGAAACTTCCAGTTTGACGCCGGTCAGGATAAACGGTATCAAGCGGCCGTCTTTTGTCAGTAGGGGTGCTTCGATCATATTCTGGCCTTTTTCCATTATCACTTCCACGGCCTCTAAAACCGCTTCTTTCGCTTCAGGTATGTGCCATTCCAGAATCGGGCGGTCATTGATTTCTCCGGGACCAAATCCCAAAAGACTTTCATGGTTTTTATTCCAGCGTATGAGGCGCAGTTCGGGATACGAGTAAAGGTAAAAAATACCCGGCAGGCTGTCCAGTAAGGTTTTCATCAGCAGTTGCTCCCGCAACAATTCCTTCTCGCTCTGCCGCAGTTCGCGGGTGCGCACCTCGATCAGGTCCTGTACGCGCAAGAGGGCGCGCTCCCGACGGGCCCTGGCGCATAGCTCGATGAGGTAGTCGGGTTGGAAAGGTTTTTTCAGGTAGGCGGCCGCGCCCCGTTTCATCCAGTCCAGGGCCAGCTCGGGTCCGGTGTCGGTGGTCATCATCAGGCAGACGCAATCGGGCTGCTGTGCTCGGAAAGTGTCGAGCAGAGCGTCGCCCGTGCCGTCTGGCAAATGATAATCCAGCACGGCCGCATCGTAGGCGGTCCTTGTGAAGGCATCAACGGCCGCACGGGCCGTGAGCGCCGTATCGGCCTGGTAACCGTGGGCGGCGAAGGACTTCTTGATGATGTCGGCCAGGGTCTGACTGTCCTCGACAACCAGCACGCGCAGGGGGGTCCGCACACGCTTGCCGCTTAGGATCGCCCGCACCAGTTCAACGAAGCGCTTGCCCTCCACCGGAGAGGGGAGAAAGGCTTCGGCCCCGAGGTCGTCGGCGATGCGGTTGGCCTCATCGCCGGCGAAAGTGGCCGAGACCACCAGGATGGGGATCTGGTTGAAAGCGGCGTATTCGGGCGAACGCAGCAGGCGGCAGAAGCGCCAGCCGTCGATGCCGGGCATGTAGAGGTCTGTGACCACGAGCTTGGGAAACATGCCGATGTCCTTGTCCGACGGCTGCCCGCTCGGCGGGGGATCCAGGCGGGTTCCGGCCCTGGCGGACATATCCGCCAGGGCGGCGACGGCGGTGGTAAAGGCGCGGGGTTTCAGACCCGCCTTGCGTACCAGCCCGCACAGTACTTTGAGCTGAGTGGAGTCGTCGTTGACCACCACCGCGAAGGGGGACGAGGGGTTCGGAGGGTCACTGTTCATAAGCTATTCTCCTTTTGGGTCTGAAGCAGGGTACTAGAAACTGGGGGGGGGATTCTTCCCCGGTGCCCAGTTCCCAATTTCAAATTTCAGCGCATCGAACTGTGTTTCCATCTCGGCAAGATGTCGCCCGGCGGTGTTCAAGTCTCCGGTCCCGGCAGATTTCTCCATCTTGGAAGCCACCTCTCTCAGGCGTTCTCCTCCCACGTTGGCCGATGCGCCCTTAATGCTGTGGGCCTGACGTTCAACGCCCGGGGCGTCTCCGGCCTCCAGATAGCCTCGCAGCGACGCGATCTGCCGCGGGATATCTTCCATAAATGCAGCCGCGACCTCTTTTGCCAAGTTCTCATCATCCATCAGTCGCGCTATCATGCCTGCACTGTCAAAAATGGGAATTTGAGACTTGAAACCAGTTTCTTCTTCCTTCGGCAGCCATTTTTCCAGTACTTCCGACAATGCCCGGGGCGACACCGGCTTGGTGAGGTAGTCATTCATGCCCGCTTCCAGGCAGCACTCCCGGTCGCCCTGCATGGCGTGGGCCGTCAAGGCGATGATGGGAATGCGCGAGACTCGATGCTTGAAACTTGAAACTTGATGGACACCCTCTTCCCCGGTGTCCGGTTCCGAGTTTCCAGCTCCCGGTTTCCAGTTCCGAATTTCTTTTGTGGTTTCCAATCCATCCATCTCGGGCATCTGCACGTCCATCAGCACCAAGTCGTAGGGCAGGGATTCCAGTGCCCTGAGTGCTTCCGCGCCGTTGGACACCGCATCCGCATGTAGGCCCAGTTTCTTCAGGATACCCAGCGCTACCTGCTGGTTGGTGATGTTGTCCTCTGCCAGCAGGATGCGCGCCTTGCGGCCGGCGAACAGGTTCATCGTCTCGCGGGCCGTGTGGCGCGTGGCGATGGGCCGCGGTGTTGGCGTCGCTTCGTCCCGCTCCGTCAGCGCCAGGGACAGAACCGCCTTGAATTCCTGGTGCCGTACCGGCTTGGTCGCATACGCAGCGAAACCGATCTGCTGGAAGCGCCGAGCGTCGCCCCGCGTCCCCATGGAAGTCAGCATCACCATTCGGGTGCCGGCCAGACGCTCGTCCGCATGGATAATCCGGCCCAGAGCCTCGCCGTCCATGCCCGGCATCTGCATGTCGATCACGGCAATCCGGAAAGGGTCGTTCTCGTTCAGCGCCAGGCAGAGGACCTGGATCGCTCCGGGGCCGTCCTGCGCCTCCGACGGGCGCATGCCCCAGGATGCCAGGCGAGTGGTCAGGATTTCGCGGTTGGTGGCGTTATCGTCCACGATCAGCACGCGCACGCCGAGCATGTCGGCGGGCAGGATACTTTCCGCATGCGCTCCCCCGGCCTGCTCGCCGAGGCGCACGGTGAACCAGAACTCCGAACCCTTGCCTTCTTCGCTGCTGACGCCGGCCTCACCGCCCATCAACTCGGCCAATTGTTTGGTGATGGCCAGGCCCAGCCCGGTGCCGCCGTACTGGCGCGTGGTCGAGGCGTCCACCTGACTGAACTTGTCGAAGATCAGGCCGATCTTGTCTGTGGGAATGCCGATGCCCGTGTCGCGCACCGAAAAACGCAGCAGGACGGTCTCATGCTTTTGCGCCTTCAGCGGGTTTTTCAGTTCCATCTCTTCGGCCAGCGAGACGCGGATTGCCACCTCGCCGGCAGGGGTGAACTTGACGGCGTTGCCCGCAAGATTGGCGAGGATCTGGCGCAAACGGCCCGGGTCGCCGCGCAGCCGTGTAGGCACATCCAGATCGGCGGCGCAGAGCAGTTCCAGCCCCTTCTCGTGAGCCCGTACGGCCAGCGTGGCGGCGAAGTCGTCCAGCAGGCACGACAGATCGAAGTCCAGTGTTTCCAGGTCGAGTTTCTTTGCCTCGATCTTGGAGAAATCGAGGATGCTGTTGATCAGGCCGAGCAGCGATTCGCCGCTGGTGCGCACAATTTCGGCGTAGCGCCGCTGTTCATCGTCAAGTCCGGTATCCAGCAGCAGCCCGGTCATACCAATCACCCCATTCATCGGGGTTCTGATCTCATGGCTCATGTTAGCCAGGAACTCGCTCTTGGCGGTGCTGGCCATCTCGGCTTTTAGGGTCATCTCGTTGGCCCAGGCGTTAGCCTCCTCAAGCTGGCGGTTGGTCTCCCGGAGTTCCACCTCCATCCGCTTGCGATCCGTGATATTCCGGGTTGTTCCCAGAAAACCCACGATATTCCCTTGATCATTCTTTATCGGTGATGCACTTATTTCCATCCAGATCAGACTCCCGTCTTTTTGGCGGTGCTCTGCATCCATGACAAGGATATCTCCCTTGGCATTGCTTTCGATAAATTTTCCAAAGGCTTTCAGTACGTGTTGTTTGGTTTCAGGGGTAAAGATGACATCCAGGTTTATCACCATGGTTTCATCACCATAACCCAGTATGCGTTGTGCGGAAGGGGAGACAAACGTGTAGGTCATAGAGGACAAATCGAAGGTCCAGATGATATCATTGATGTTCTCCACCACAAGATGGTAAATGGCCTCGCTCCTCTGTAACGCCTCTTCCGCCTGTTTTCGCGCGGTGATGTCTTGAAAGCAGATGACCGCCCCGCGAATCTTTCCCATGTCAACGATTGGCCGGCTGGAATACAATATCGGAAGGGTGCTCCCATCCTTGCAGTAAAAGAACTCATCGCTTCCCTGATGAACCGTGCCGTCGATGCAGGCCATGAAGATTGGGCATTCATGGCTCGGATAGGGTCGTCCATCCGGTTTCGTGTGATGTGTGAGGGCATGCAGGTTCTTGCCGAGCAGTTCCCCTGTCGTATATCCCAGCATTTTATTGGCCGCCGGATTGACGAACGTCGTGATCCCGTTCATGTCTATCCCGCAAATCCCTTCCCCCGCGGACGTAAGCAGCAGCCGGTTCCGGCCGCTGACCATCATCAGGTCGAGATGTCTGCCGCGAAGAAGCAGCAATGCTCCCGTCAACGCGATAATCAATGCCATGATCGCTACCAGCCACGGCCAGTATTGTTGCCACATGTCCGACCAGCTCATTTGACCGTAGTGTTCATACGGTGGCAGCCGTAATTCGCGCAAGCAGTCATGGACGCTGGTGTAGTTGAGGCAGACGCCCCAGCCCCCGCTTTGTGCCGCCACGGCGGCGGGTGAATCGGCGGGCATGCTCAATAATGCCACGGTCAACTCGCGTGAGAGATCCTCGGTTGTGTCGGAGAGTTTTGCAAACGGCCATTCGGGATAAAGGCGAGTGCTGAGCAAGTAGGGAAAAGTGGATTGCAACCCGGGCGCAACATCGGCGGGAAGGACCCGAATCGCATCCATCCGGACATCGCCGTCGGCGGCCATGCGCTCAATTGTATCGGTGCGCACGGTCCCGATATCCGCCTCGCCGGAGAGAACCGCACGGACCACCGCAGGGTGAGAGTCCAAAAAGAATAGCCGGGCACAGTCCCGCTCGGGGTCAATGCCTGCCGACCTGAATTCACGCAAGGCCATGTACCATCCACCGAATGAGGTCTGCTCGGTGGCTGCAAGGCGTTGACCGCGAGCATCCCGCAAGCCCCGCAGGTCACTGCGATCGGCACGACAGAAGATAACGCCGCCGAATTCCGACACGATTTGCGTCCCAACCAGATTGCGCAGGGTCATGGTTCGCGTAACGCCGTACCTCACCTCAAGATCAACATAGATCGCAGGATTGCAGATCAAAAAATCAATCGACTTGTTCTTGACCGCCGATTCGATCTCGTCAAATTGCAACGGCACCAGATCGAACTGACGGCTGGGCAGTGTCTGGCTCAGGTAGACCATTGTGGGCTGCCACATCTGCCTGCAGATATCCGTCCCCTTGTGCGCCAGAACACCGATGCGGATTGACGCCAAATCTCGCGGGGCCACATCCTGTTTCCAGGCGCAAGCGTCGATGTCCATGACCAGCTCGGCGACCACGGCGGCGAAAAAAATCAGGAGCAGCGCCGCCGTTATGCGCGGGTTTTTCATCCCGTGGAATCGGTTTGTCTGTTGATCACTCATGCGAAAACCTCCTCCTTGCTTCTTCACGCTTCTCGGAAGTGCCGATCCTTGTCTTTTTCAGCGGCTGTTCTCTCGCTCAGGTGCTTCAGCGGCAGTTCGAGAAGCGGACGCTTCTTTAAAATCCACGATGGTGTGTCGTCCCCCCATATAGTCTTTGATTCGATACTGGGTAACGCGCATGATTTTTCGAGTGAGTTCCCCGATCCGGTCAATTTCCGCTTTGATGGCCCTGATCGTTTCAGCATGGGGATCATTCTCATCCATATCCTCCAGCAGCATTTCAGAGTAGCCGGAAACGATATGAAGCGGTTGGTTCAGTTCGTGGCAGACGGCTCCGGCCATTTCGATCACTCCCTGAAGTTTCTGTCGCGCGGCAACTTCAGCATGCAGTTTCAGAACGCGTCGTCCCACGCCGATCCGGGCAAGCAGTTCCGCATTGTCGTAGGGCTTGGCGATATAATCATCCGCTCCGGCCTCCAGCCCCTGAACGATATCATTTGGTTCTGACTTTGAAGTCAGGAGAAGAATATAGAAGGGTTCGGGATGGTGCTGAGCGCGCAGGTTCCTGCAAAGGGTGAGGCCGTCCATCCCCGGCATGATGCGGTCCAGAATGACAAGCCGGGGTGTATCCGGCTGCCGCAGGATTTCCCATGCCTCTTTACCGTTCCTGGCGCTGATGACATCATAGCCGAACTTGCCCAGCACCCCCTGCAGCATGAGACGGGAGGTCAGATCATCCTCTGCGATCAGAATCCTCATCGATAATTTCCCTTTATCTTAAAAGAGTTCAAAGACCGTGCAGCCTTCCTGGAATTTTTCGACCATCGGCCTTCAGCCTTATTTACCGGTGCGCGGCGGATCACGTCGCAAAGTTCTTTCAATCGGCGGTAAGGCTGCGCTGTCTGCAACGTCATCCAGCACTTTTCTGACCATTGCGGCCAGGTCAGCCAGTACCACGGGCTTCATAAGAAACCCTTTGATGCCCATGTCTTTTGCGCGCTGCTCATCGTTTGTATCGCTGAACCCTGTACAAAGAATGATCGGAATGTCCGGTCTGATTGAAAATAATTCTCCGGCAAGTTGCTCCCCGGTCATATTCGGCATGCCCCTGTCGCTGATCACCAGATCAAATATTGACGGATCGGCTCTGAACGCATCCAACGCATCCGGGCTGCTTGTTCGGGCGGTTACCCGATAGCCGAGCTTTTCGAGCATCATCTGTTCGATTCGCACGATCGGCTCTTCATCATCGACCAGCAGAATGCTTTCGCAGCCCGTGGGATACTTTCTGGGGACACCGGCAGTTTTGCTGTCCCCGGCATCTTCCAGAAGGGGCAAATATACATTAAAGACGGTTCCCCTGCCAACTTCGCTGTAAACCCGGATATCCCCGCCGTGTTCCTTCACGATGCCGTGCACCACGGAAAGTCCCAGGCCCGTGCCCTTTCCCTGTTCTTTGGTGGTAAAGTAGGGCTCAAATATTTTATTGATCAGCGTTTGATCCATTCCGGTTCCGGTGTCTGATAGGGTGATGCATGCGTATTTGCCGGTCAAAAGCCGGAGGGGACAACCTGATGTTCCATCCGGTGGCATGGCATGGAAAGGCGACTCCTCCTTTTCGTCAAAAGACGTCATGTCCGTCTCTTTCAGTTCAATATGAATCGTTCCGCCGGTTTGCTCAACGGCATGATACGCATTGGTGATCAGGTTCATCGTGATCTGATGCACCTGCGTGGGATCCGCGGAGATCATGCCGCAATCCGCTTGAATATGGCTGGTGATTTTAATATTCATGGGTATCGTTGCCCGGGCCAGCTTCAATACCTCTTTTAAAATCGGCTGAATCCGGATGGGCAGTTTCCGGGGATTGGATTGACGGCTGAAAGCCAGAATCTGTTTGACCAGATCACCGCCCCGTTGCGCGGATTTATAAATTTGTTCAATGCGTTCATGCGCGGGGTTGTCCGGTGGGATGTCATCCAGCAGCATCTCGGAAAGGCCGCTGATCGGGAACAAAATGTTGTTCAGGTCGTGGGCGATGCCGCCGGCAAGAGACCCGATGGACTCTATCTTCTGGGCCTGTTGAAGTTTTTTTTCAGTTTCCTTGAATACCGTGATGTCCCGGATCACCGAAAGGATGTGGGGAACACCATTGTAATCCAGCACACTTGCCGACATGAGTCCGATTCCGACCTGATCGTCCTTGGCCCGGAACCGAATCTCCATATTGTTTACAGTCCCTTTGGCGCTCAGTTCCTGAACCAATTGCCACCTGTCTTCGGAATCATCCCCGGTATTCAGATACCGTGACGGGTGCCCGATGACTTCATCCCGGGAATACCCCATGATTTTGGTGAATCCGTCATTGACATCCACACATAATCCATCAGAAAATCGGCTGATATTTATGGCGTCAGGGCTGGTGTGAAAAGCGGCCTTGAATCGCTCCTCGCTCTGGCGAAGGCTATTGCTCAGTTTTTGTTCTTTGGATAATGCCCTCTGAAGACCGCTCAGCATCACCGCAATGGTCAGGGTAACGATCGTGTTCAGAAGCATGAAATTTACTGCCATGATCAGCCACTTCTCAATGGGATTCGCCGGACTGACAGGCCAATCCGGATGCCCGACGGCAATAAAAACGGCGACGGCCATCAGCGCGAACAAGTTCATCATCAAAGCAAAAAAGGATGCCCTTAACCCAATGAGCGCTCCTGCCATTACCGATGCTCCAAAAAGCCAGATATAGCCGGCTCCCAGACTTCCCAACATAAACAGAAGCCCGGCACCTAAAAGATAAAGCGTCAGGCAGACAGACCAGGCACGGATGTTCAGGGGTACCCGAGGAGCGAGCAAGACGGCCACCGCCATGGTGTATGAAAAAGAGTCCAGAATGATAACGTCCCACCGTTGCTCGGTGTAAGCGAGAATAAGCGATGGAATCAAAGCGAAAGGGCCGAAAACCGAGGTTGTAAAGCAGATGACGAATAATATTCTCTCTCGCCAGCGGGTTAACAGATTGCTGCGCCATACATACGAAGGCAGAAATCGATTTTCCAGGTTGGAGAACCACTGCGGATATTTTTCGGAAATAAGATCTTCCGTTATCGATAACAGGTTAATATGATCCGCACTCATGGAGTGTTTCCCTCACCTTGGCCGCCAGGGCCAGAACTGAAAACGGTTTTTGAATGAACTGCATCCCTTCATCCAGCACACCGTGGTGGACGATCTCATGGTCCATATATCCCGACATATAGAGCACCTTCATATCCGGATATTTTGCACGGATCAGATCGAACAGGGCTTTGCCGTTCATTCCTGGCATGACCACGTCGGTCAGGAGCAGGTGCACGGTCCCGTCATGGTTCTCAAGAACCGACAGGGCTTTGGTTCCGTTCTCTGCAACAAGCACCGTGTAGCCCTGCCGCTTGAGAAGGGTTCCCGCCATATCGCGCACCCAATTGCTGTCTTCCACCAGCAGAATGGTTTCGTCTCCACTCAGGTCTTCGGCGGGAATCGCCGGCGTTGTTTCTGCAAGGCAACCGGTTGTTTCCAGTGCGGGCAGGTAAATCTTGAACGTCGTGCCCTGTCCGGGTTTGCTGTGGACCCGGATGCCACCACCGTGCTGCTTGACGATGCCATAGGTCGTGGCCAGGCCCAGACCGGTGCCTTTGCCCTTTTCTTTTGTGGTGAAAAAGGGCTCGAAGATCTGCATCTGGGTCTCCGTGTCCATCCCATGGCCGGTGTCGCTGACTGCCAGCATGACAAAACGGCCCGGCATCACGTCATGGTATGCTGCCGCGTATCCGTCGTCCAGATGAGTTACAGCGGTCTCGATGGTCAGGATCCCGCCGTCTGGCATGGCGTCCTGGGCATTGACCATCAGGTTCATGATGATCTGCTCCAACTGGCCGACATCGCCCCGTATATGCGGAATGGATGGCGCTGGAATGAATTGGATGACGACATCTTCCCGGATCGTTCTGCGAAGGAGTTTTTTAAAGCCATTTACGGTATTGTTCAGATCGATGGGTTTAAGTTCCAGAACCTGTTTCCGGCTGAAGGCCAGAAGCTGGCGGACCAGATCCCGGGCTCGTTCTCCCGCGTTCACGATCTGCGCCACCGATTCTTTACGATCGTCACCCTCGATGAATTCGTCCAGGAGCATCTCGCCATAGCCTAAAATCGGGGAAAGCAGGTTGTTCAGGTCATGCGCCACCCCGCCAGCCAGACGGCCCACGGACTCCATCTTCTGGGCCTGGTGAAACTGCGCCTCCATCTGCGATTTTTCCATCTCGGTCCGCTTGCGCCAGGCAAGTTCCTGCTCAAGTTCGCGGGTGCGTTCCGCAACCAGCAGGGTCAGCCGTTCATTTTCCTGCCGCTGCAAGATTGCAGCCGTCTTGATTTTGGTCATGGCCCGGATCTGAGCCGTCAACTCCGTCTCATCCAGTGGTTTGGAAAGAAATGCCTCCGCGCCGACTTCCAAGGCTTTGATGCGGCTATCCCGGTCGGTTTTCAGGGCAGTTAGAAAGACCACCGGAATATGCCTCAGGCGCTCATCGTCCTTGAGCTTCCGGCATACTTCGAACCCATCCATTTCCGGCATGATGATATCGAGCAGGACAACATCCGGATCTTCGGCCAGTGCCAGCTCGATGCCGTTGCGGCCGTTCAGTGCGGTCAGCACCCGAACCCTGGGAAAGACATCCGATAAGACGGCTTTTAATGTCGTCAGGTTGTCGGGATTGTCGTCAATGGCTAATATTTTCAAAGGTCACCTCTTTGTCTTGCCATGGATGATCGTTTCGAGCAGTTTCCCGTCTATCGGCTTGGGGATGTAGTCGTCGAAACCATGGGCCAGGATTTTCTCCCGATGGCCTTTCATCGCGCTTGCCGTCAGGGCGATGATCGGAATATGTCTTAGGGCGCCCATGTTCCGGATCGCATCGAAGGCCTTGAAACCATCCATGACGGGAAGGGAAATATCCATCAGAATCAGATCCGGTACATGCGCCCTTGCCTGCTCGACGCTTGCCAGGCCGTCCGCGGCTTCGATGATGGTACAGGAGTCCTGAAGCAGAGCCTTCACCGTCTTCATGTTGTCGGGATTGTCCTCAACCACCAGGACAGTGGGTTTGCCGGATTCCCGGAAAAAATCCGACTTGCGGGCAGATTCCGGGGCAGGCGGATTGGCCTTCTGATTCATACGGCGCGGAGACACCATCTCACTGATCGTCGCCAGCAGGCCCGTTTTGTTGATATCCCCTTTTTGAATAAGCTGGTGAATATGGTTGCCCTTCAGAAAAATCAATTCTTCGGCCGTCACACGCTTCGCCGTCAGGATCAGCACCGGAAGCCGTGCGGTCTTTCCCGCACTCCGGATCTGCCTCAGGACTTCAAACCCGTCCACCTCCGGCATCATCAGATCCAGGATCATCGCATCGGGCAGGGTCTTTTCAATCCGTTCCAGGGCTTCCTTGCCGTTTCGCGCTACCAGCACGCCGTACCCGTGTCCGGACAGAATATCCGTCATCTGAATAACGGCCGGTTCGCTGTCCTCCACCAGCAGGATACACTTGCCCTGACAATCCAAAGTGGATGGCTGTGGTGGGGCAGGGGCACAGGTTTCCGCCGGCTGCCGGCAGATGCCCGGTGCATTGATCGTCAGCGGCAGCCGAATGGTAAAGGTCGATCCTTCGCCGGGTGTGCTTTCCACCGCAATGCTGCCATGCAGGAGCGTTGCGTATTTCCTGGCGATGGATAGTCCCAGCCCGGATCCGCCGTATTTCCGGGTTGTGCTTTCATCGGCCTGGCGGAATTCATCAAAAATGTAGGGGATCTGATCGGCCGCTATGCAGATGCCCGTATCGGCCACCGCAATATGAATGGCATCTTCCACCCGGACAGCGGTGATCTCCACCATGCCTTCTTCCGTGAATTTTACCGCATTGGCGACGATATTCTGTAAAATATGCCGGCATTTGGAAAAATCGCTACGGATGGGCGGCAGGTCACCGGGTATACGGGTTACCAGGGAAATACCCTTCTCCCTTGCCTGGGGCGCAATTGTCGCCACGATATCGTCAGCCAGTTCCCTGACCGAGAAACGGCTGATACGGATCTCTTCCCGGCCCGCTTCGATCCGTGACAGGTCCAGAATGTTGTTGATCAGTGACAGCAGGTTCTTGCCGTTTCGCTCGATCACTTCCAGGTAACCGTATTCCTCATCCGGTACGGCGCCCCGCAGCCGGCGGCTCAGCACACTGGATAGGGCGATCACCGAATTCAGCGGTGTTCTCAGCTCGTGGCTCATGTTCGAAAGAAAAGCGCTTTTCAGGCGGCTGGCTTCATCTAGTTGTTTTTTTTGCAGATCCAGCTCAATATTCTGCTCACTCAGTTCATCGGTTTGCACCATCAGCTCAAGCTTCTGTGCTTCCAGTTCCCGGTTCTGATGTTCGAGTTTTTCGGAGAAGGCGCGAATCTGCCGAAACGCCAGCACGCTGTTCATCCGGGCGTTTATCACGTGCCAGATGTTGTTTACGAGCCGGACTGCCTGGGTCGGATAACTTCGGACACCGGCCAGGGAAACCATGGCCACAACGTCCTGTCCCGAAAGGATGGGGAGGGTCAGGATATCCCGGGGAATGAAATTTCCGGACACTGCGGTGAAGGCAAACCGCGTGTCGGCCGGAATATTCGTAATCCGCTGAATCTGATGCGTGGCCAGGCTGGCGCCGAATTCGCCTTCACGTACTTCAGCGGAAAATGATCCGCGGCCGGAGGCTGCAATTCCGATGGATTCAAAATGCTCAAAATCCGTTTTGGTTTCATTCAGAAGATAAACGGCCCCGATCTGTGATCCGGTATGCTGAAGCAGCGCCTTTAACAGCTCCCGGCAGAACGGTCGCGGTTCTTCTTCCCTGAGCAGGACATCGGCCATTTGCTCGGCGTTCTCCTTGCCCTGGATTTCCATCTGAACCGTTTGGAAAAGATCGTTGAATGCGGCGGCAAGCAGTCCGAATTCATTGGCGGCAATATATCGGCTGCGGGCATCCAAGCTGCCATTGCGGTACTGTTCCGCTACCGCGGTCAAATCTTTCAGCGGGGTCCGGATTCCCTGCAGCAGCAGATAGCTCAGGCCCATTGACACCAGAAGAATGATGCCGATCACAATCCCGAGCCGCAACAGCAAGGCATCTTTTTCCTTTTGGGCTGCCTGGTAAAACTGGTCGCCCTTTTTTATGGCAAAACTGCTGACGTCCTGGATGTGATCCATCATCATTTTCACATGGCTGCCGCCGGGGCCGGCGGACTGGGTGCGGGATATCGCTTCGGTAACTTTTCCGGTTCTCAGTAACCGAAGGGTCTCAATGCGAATGGCTTTCCACTGAATAAAACCATTATAAGCCTCATCGACATCACGCCGAGGTCCCAGATACCGGTCATACAGGATGTCGAACTGCCGGATGGCGTTGGCCTCGTCAATGTCCATGCCCTGAATGACAGGCTCTCTTTCCGGGTCATTATTCGCCAGAACCAGATCTTTCATTCCACGGTGCATGGACAGAATATCAGCCCTGATTTCTCCGATGGCCCTTTCGACCGTGAGCGGATGCTCGTATAAGTTACGTGTCTCCTGCCACAACGTGTCCGACTGGAACCAGGCAATGACTCCAAGAAGCGCCACCAGCAGCAGGATGGCGCCCAGGCCGATTCGCAGTTGCATGCCGATTCTCACATCTTTCAATTTCATTGTTCACCTTTTGTTTAGTGTCTGAACGAAAAACCCGTTCAGGCAAAATCCGAATTTCGAAACCCGAAATAAATTCAAAATTCCAATGTCAGAATGACTAAAACCACCAGCTCGAAAACACAAAGTTCATGGCATTTGCATTTTTGATCATTGTTTCGAATCTTTCAGCAGTAAAAAATTGCCTGGGTCTTTTGAAAAACGGCGGCCGGTGGCATGACGGCGCGAAAACCTTCCGTCTTTGCCACGATTTCTCTTTCCGCCTCGCCGGTGACCAGATATCCGTTTGCAGACAGGCAGCAGTGGACTTTGTTCAGGATGAATTGCCGGATCAGCGGCCGGTAATAAAACAGCAGGTTGCTGCAGACGATCAAGTCGAATTCCCCATAGATGCTCGCCGGCGGACATGAACAGCGCTCATCCAGCAGGTTGTAGGCGGAAAAATCAACCCGATCCCGGAGAGCCGGGGTCACGGTATAGGTTTCGCCTTCTGAAATAAAATATTTGCGGATATGCTTGAGCCGCACATTTTGAACCGCGCCACTATTGAAGACTCCTTTTTTGGCCAGCAGCAGATCCGGCTCGGAAATATCGGTGGCAAAGATGCGGAAGGCACCGGCATTTCCGGTCGCAGCCGTTATTTCATCCATCAGAATGGCAATGGAATAGGCTTCCTGACCCGCTGCGCTTCCCGCCGACCAGATTCTGATCTCCGGCTGGCCGGTTTTTTTCTTTTCTTCAATGAGACCGGGTAAAACCAGTTGTTCGAGCAGGGCAAAGGTCAGCGGGTTCCTGAAAAACTCGCTGTACGAGATGTTCAGCGAATCGAACAAGGCTTTTGCTTCCGAGCTGTTTTCCGAGAGGTACTCATTGTATGCGGCATGGCTCATGATGCCGGTTGCCGCCAGTCTTTTGTCGATCGATTTGGCCAGGAAGGATGCGTCGTAGTGGGAAATATCCCTGCCATGTGTCCGGTCCATCACCCGAATGATCTCTTCTGAATCTTGCCGGTCGATGGTCATGGCATGGCTCCTTACGTTGGGTCCGCAGATAGCAGTGCCTTTTCAAGGTTGAAGCCATCCTCTTCTCTTTTCCAGCGGGCCAGCTTCTGAAATGCCTGCTCGGCGGCTTCAAGCAGTTTCTTCAGTTCCACCGGCTTGGTGAAATAGTCTTCGAATCCGGCCTGTCGGCAGTCAAACACTTCGAAAGCGCTGGCAAACCCCGTGACCGCGTACAGTATAGTGAGAGGGTTATCCTTTCGAATCTGGCGGCACAGGTCGATACCGTTCATGCCGGGAAGGTTCAGATCCAGAAAAAACACCAGGTACCTGTATGTCTTGATCCGCTCCAGCGCCTCTTCGGCACTTTCAGCGGTCTGGACCTCATAACCGGCCCGGGTGAAGGCCCGTGTCATCATTTTGAGGATTGGAACCTCATCATCCACCAAAAAAATGCGTTTTTCCATCGTTGGCTGTTCCTTTAAATGTTAAGCATTAAGCGTTAACTCAGTAAGTTATAAAACAGCTACCTGTTTTCAGGTTCCTAAACAATATTGTTCGGTTCCGCCTTTGAAGTCAAGAGAAGAAAGGGGCGGATCTCATCCCGGTGCCGCCGGAACACCTCAGTGGCCTCGATGCCATCCCCGGCTTCAAGCACCGTAAAGCCCAGGCGTGTCAGCATCTTCTTGACCATGCTCCGCACCTGTGCCTCATCTTCGACCACCAGCACCGTGCCGTTCCCTTCATTTTCCGTGGCGGTGTCCGATTTTTGCGGCGGGATAGGAACTGCTTCGGCCGACACCGGTAAAAAAACTCGAAAAACACTGCCCCGGCCCGGCTCGCTCTCCACCGTGACTCCTCCGCCGTGAGCCTGAACAATTCCGATCACCACGGACAACCCCAGTCCCCGGCCGGTAATCTTGGTGGTGAAAAACGGATCAAAGAGTTTTTCGATATCCTCGCATAGGATCCCGCAGCCCGTATCCGCCACTTCCAGGCAGGCATGGATGCCTTCCCGCGGCTGCCAGTCGACGGGGAAGCGCTTTGAGGCGGGAATATTTGCCTGAGAAACCATCTTGACGGTCAGGCATATGGCTCCTTGGTTCTGGCTGGCGGCCTCCCAGGCGTTGGTGACCAGATGGGTCAGAATCTGCTGTATCTGGCCAGCGTTCGCGCGGATGGCCGGACCGGAAGTGGGGAAATCGGTCTTAAGGATCATCCCTTTCGGGGCTGCGGCCTGAAGCAGGGGCAAGCTTTGGCGGCAGACCTCGGAAAGATCCAGCGATTCATATTTGGTGCTTGTTTGTCCGAGGTAGGTCAGCATCAGGCTGCTCACATCGGATGCTCTGCGGGCCGCCTGCATGGCTTCGTTCAATATCTCAATCGGATCTTCACCCCGTGGCAGGTCATCCATGGCCATTTCCAGGTTTCCTATCACGACCTGGAGCTGATTGTTGAAATGGTGGGCGATGGCGCCAGCCATGCGGCCCAGACTTTCGGTCTTCTGAAGATGCCGGTTCTGGGCCTCGAGTTCCGCTTTTTCCGCATCAACCCGTTTGCGGTCAGTGATGTCTCGGGCCACGGAGATCATTCCAACGACCTTTCCATTTCCGATAATGGGAGCACCGCTTACTTCCGCAAACACGGTTCGCCCGTCTTTTGTGATAAACTGGTATTCATCGGATTCGAGGATTTCTCCCCGCAGGGCGCGGGTGACACGGGATATGCCCTTTTCAATATATTTTTCCGGCATAATCTTCAGATCGTACAGCGGTTTGCCGATGAATTCTTCTTTCTTGTATCCGAGGTACTTCTCCATTGAAGGAGATATGCTGGTAAGTCTATAGTCGAGGTCAATCGAACAAACCGCCTCGTGGATGCTGTTGAAAAGAAGCTGGTATTGCGCTTCGGAAGACTTCAGTGCATCCCTTGCCGCTTTTTTGTCACTGATATCCCGTGAAAATCCCAGAATGCCGATGGGCATCTCATCCGGGCCGCGTAAGAACGTCATTGAGACCTCGATCCACTTCGTGGTTCCATCCTTGTGCGTCTGCTCCGTTTCAATGATTCTGGACCGGTAGATATCCTTATCCGGCAGGGTCTCCATCATCAGTTCTTCCGTCATCACATCCAGCAGTCGGGCATGGGATTCTGGGGATAAGATGTCCTGATGTGATTTTGCAAGGAATTCCTCCTGAGAGTATCCCAGCAGTTGCGTAACCGAAGGGCTCAGATATGTAAAACGGAAATCCATGTCGATCATCCAGATAATATCTCTTGAATTTTCCGTGATCATGAGAAGCCGTTTTTCATTTTGAAGCCGTGCTTCCTCGATTCTTTGTCTTTCTTCGATTTCCTTCTGGAAGCCCCGGTTCATTACTTCAAGATTAAAGGCGAGTCGAATCAAATAAATGACCATCGGCAGGAGCAATAATGTCACGACCAATGCGTCTATGCAGCCGATCAGGATCAGATCGCGGTCGATGCGTCCCCACCAGAGCAGGCTGTTCATGACATTCATAATAGCCGTAAATACTTGAGATAGAAAAATTATGATAAAAGTGAGATGAAATGGCCAACGTTTTTTAGAAAAAAAATCTACAATTACCGATTGATAATTCATTTATTCGGTCCCAAAACATGTTTCATGTGGGTAGATTGAAATTTAGATTGCAATATTCATGGGTATCGTTGCCCTGGCCAGTTTCAATGTCTCTTTCAAAATTGACGGCGTCCTGAATCTGTCATCTTAAAATATCGTGATTTTTGTTGGCTTTTGGACCTGTTTCTGGATTTTATGCATCATTTTCTTTTCTCGTTGAACGATTTTTGGATATGAAGCGGAAGAAATGCGTTGAAGAAACACATCGCCCGTATCCGTGTGAAAATAAATCTTTCGGGATACGTGTCCGCCAATGTCGTAGCCGATGATGCTGATTTTCTCCATCTTGAGAAATTCCACAACGAACTCCGCATTCTTTTTCCCGACGCCATTTTCAATTGGAATAGACGGGAAAAGATGGGCGCCGCCGAATACTTTGGCTACCAGTTGAAACCGGCTACCGCCGATAGCCATGATTCGGTTGATCAGCAGTTCCATGGCATTGACGCCGTATCTTGCCGCAGAGTCAAAGTGAAGCAAATCCGCTTTTCCAGGCAGAAGAATGTGGTTCATGCCACCGATTTGCTCCAGAGGATCATACAGACAAACGGCAACACAGGAGCCAAGGGTAGTCTCGATGATTGCAGATCCTCTGCTTGCATGCAGACCACCGATATGAATACGGATCGCCTTTCTCATGACAATGGCGCTTCCAGAATTTGAATTCCCATTCTATGCATCCTTTGCAAGCGGGGCGCAGACACTGAACTCGGCGCCGCCTTCGATATTTTTTACCGTGATGCTGCCCTTCATGTTGCGCTCAATGATCATTTTGGACATGTACAGGCCGATGCCGGTCCCTTGCTCCTTGGTGGAAAAATAGGGATCGAAGATCCTGTTCAAGACCGCCGCCGAAATGCCGCCGCCGTTATCAGCCACTGAAACACATCCCTGGCTGTCTTGCTCCGTGAGAACAATATCCACCCTGCCGGAAAAATGCTGATGGGTCTGCTTGTGCGCCAGGATCGCCTCTTTGGCATTGGAAAGCAGGTTCAGGAGCACCTGGGAATATTCATTGGGGAACCCTATCAGCTTCAGATCCTGCGGCGCATCGATATGAATGGAAATATGGCTGTTTAGAAAGCTTGATTCCACGAGCGCGATCGCTTCTCTGATTTGCTCCAGCGCGGAGAAGACGACGATCTCTTTGTCCGGACGGAAGAAGTTGGAAAAATCGCTGATGGTCGTGGACATTTTCTGAACCATTCGCCTGCCGTCCGCAACCGCCTGATCCAGATATGCGGCATCCAGCGTGTTGAACCGGTATGCATCCTTGATGTTGTAAAGCAGCAGGCCGAGCGCATTTAACGGCTGACGCCACTGGTGCGCGATGTTTCCGATCATCTCGCCCATGGCCGCCATCCGGCTTTGCTGGATCAGCAAGAACTCGTGTTTGATGTTTTTGGCCACCTCCTGCGCGACCCGATGTTCCAGGGTCTCGTTGAGGTGAAGAAGTTCTTCCTCGGCCCGTTTGCGCTCGGTAACTTTCCAAACCGCCTCCATCAGCAGCGAGACCTGAAGGATATCCGATTCATCATAATCAGTTTCTTTGTTCGCCAAGCCGACCACACCGACGATGCTATCGTCCTTGAAGATCGGGACCGTCATGAACTTAACAAGCTGAACATGGCCTTCGGGGTAGCCCTTTTTCAGAGGGTCGGCTGTTTGAAAATTGTTGACGATCATAGGCCGACGCTGCCGGACCGCTTCGCCCCAGATCCCGGTCTTTTCCAACTCGTAACAGGTTGACGGGTTGGCGATGGTGCATTCCGCCATCACGTCCCTGGACCACGTGTTCAGGACAAACTCCTTGCGATCCTCATGGTAATGGTAAATGTAACCGACCTTGCTTTCGGTCAGTTGAATGGCTTGATCCAGCGCGTAATCAAGAAAGTCCTGGATGGTTTCGGACGGGTGTTGCAGAATATCCAACAGCCTTCTCAATCGCGATTCGTTCCGAAGGGCGGCTATGCCGAAGGCTTGGATCTCCTCTTCGGCCCGTTTGCGTTCGGTGATGTCCCGGAATTCGGTTACCCGTACGGAACGTCCTTGATAGGGGATATTCTTCCCCTGTATCCTGAGAGGATATGTTGAGCCGTCCTTGCGGAGCCCTTCCACATCGTAGGACTGTTCAAATCCGCTGAGGATTTTCCGCATCACCCGTTTTCGCCATTCCGGTGCAATGAGATCAAGCCCATTCATGCCGATAAGCGCTTCGCCGGCAAATCCGGTCATATCAGACAGACCTTGATTGCAGTCCAGAATAAATCCCTTGTCATGGATGCAAATACCCCCAAAGGATGCGTTATGAAGCGCCCGGAACCTTTCCTGGCTATCTTCCAGAGCTTTTTGAGCTGCGCGTTCTTCGGTCTGATCACGGAAAACCAGGACCACACCGGTCACTTTGCCGGCGTCGTTTTTAATGGGCGCGCCGCTATCGGCAATGGGGATATCTTTCCCCTCTTTTGAGATCAGCAGGGTATGATTGGCAAGTCCCACAATCACCCCTTTCGTCAGAACCTTCTTTACGGGGCTTTCAACGGTCTCACGAGTGACTTCATTGATGATCCTGAATACCGTTTCCAAGGGTTTGCCTGCTGCATCCCGTTCACTCCAGCCGGTTAACCGTTCGGCAACCGGATTCATGCGGACGATATTGCCATCCCTGTCGGTTGCCATCACTGCATCGCCGATGGAGTTCAGTGTGGTGCTGAGGTTTTTTTCACTCTCCAGCAAGGAGTTAAGAAAATCGTCCCGTTCCATCAGCGTCCGGGCCAGCTTGATATTGCCGAACCCGAGTTCTGAAATCAGGTGGGCCAGTTTGGCATAAAATGTCATGATCGTGTTGACTGTTTCCCGGCTCCAGCGCGGCACCCGTTCAAGTGCTTCGAGATATTCGTCTTCATTGAATCCATATTTGCGGGCCTGTGAACGGAAAATATCCATATCCGGCGATTCGTCTGAAAATAAAAACTGTCCCAAAAACAGATCGCCCATGCGTTTACCACCCACGGTGATGGGTGTGGCAATATCCCACATATTGTTTTTGCAGCGATAGAGCCTGAATGTACCCGGCTCCACACCATTGGAAAGATGAACATCGCTTTCCCGGCAGTTGGTGCAGGTTTCGGGATGGACGCGATGGAATTTTGTGCAGATATCCTGCCAGCCGGTAGCGACCAGGATTTTACCGTGAAGATCAAGGATGGCAACACCGATATGCGAAAGGGTATAAAAATCGTCCATCATGGACTGTATCGACTTCGTATCCACGATATCGGCAAGCCCCAGCGCCCCCATATCACCCTCCGGCAAGAGGATGTTGTCCAGTTTTATCCGATGTCGCGCTTCGCTTTCTCTCAGCAACACCATGGCGTTATTTCGCTCGAATTCAGCCTGTTCCAACTCCTGAACTCTTTTTTCCGGTCTTCTCACTCGACCCTCTCGATCAGGTGATAACCGGTGCTTCGGCCACCAGAAGGGTCTTTCATCAAGACACCACGTTCGATAAGATCCTTAATATCTCGAAGAGCCGTGTCTTGTGAACACTTTGCCAGTTTAGCCCATTTGGATGATGTCAGCTTGCCTGCAAAACCATCCAATAACTTGTTGAGAATCATCCGCTGGCGGTCATTGAACGATAAATCGGCAATAGATTGCCAGAAGCGGGTTTTTCTGAACACATCCGCCAGCGTGCCTTCCAGGTTGTCAAAGGCGAGGCTCAGGCTGTCCAGAAACCATTCCAGATGCCCTGTAATATCAAGCGTTCCTTTTTGTGCCCTTTCCAACCCCCTGTAGTAGGACTTCCTCTCCTGTCGGATTTGTGCTGATAGACTGTAAAACCGCTGAGCGCTTTGCTCGGATCGTGCCAATGTCATATCAGCAATCGCTCTGGCAATGCGCCCATTTCCGTCTTCAAAAGGATGAACCGTCACAAACCAAAGGTGGGCGATGCCCGCCCGCAGGACGAGATCCGTACCCTCTTCACCATTGAACCAATCGAGAAAGGCTTTTATTTCCATTTCCACCCGACCGGCGGCAGGAGCTTCAAAATGCACCCGCTCTCGACCTGTCGGACCAGAGACAACCTGCATCGGCCCTTTTGCGTCGTCACGCCAGGCGCCAACTTTGATTTTACGCATCCCGGCATATCCGGTCGGAAATAGTGAAGCATGCCATCCAAACAATCTTTCCCGGGTTAGCGGCTGATCATAATTCTGCGTCGCATCAAGCATCATTTCAACCACGCCCTCGACGTTTCTGCTTACGGTCACCACTGCCCCGATATCCAACCCAAGGCGCCGGGCGATGGAGGACCGCACTTGATCACTATCGAGAATCTCCCCTTCGATCTCGGAGGATTTCAGAACGTCCAGTATCAGGGTTTGTAAAATGGCTTCGGCGCGCATGCGAAACCCTAAGGCCTCCATCCGTCCGATCAGTCGTCCCTGCCTATGACGCACGGCAGCCAGCCGGCCGACGATTTTCTCCTGGCTCCAATGGAATAGGGGCCAATCATGTCTTTCATGGATAAACATACTCATTCTCCGCACTATATGCGGTTATTATAGCTCATATTCTCCGCATGGGCAACCGTTTCCCGACAAAGGATGAAAAGCCGCTTTCGATGTTCCGGACCGTGATGCTGCCTGGAACACAAAGAACGACTAATTTTTCGCCTGAAACTCCGGTATTGCTCGCCGCATGAATTCATCAAACAGCGGAACGGTAAAGGCCATGTCACCGTGGGTGGGACTGTATATCATCCCTTTTTTGATAAGCTTGGCCCGAACCGGCCCAAGGCTGTTGATCTTGACTCCAAGAGCAATTGCAATATCTCCGGATCGATAAGAACTCGGCCCCAGATGGGCCATGGCTCTCAGATAATTTTTCTCACTGGGAGTAAGCCTGTCGAAACGCACACGGAAGAAATTGGCATCTAGACGTGAAACAACTTTGGGGGTAGCGTCATGAACATGCCGGGTGGTAATCGTCGGTTGATCAGCATGATTCCATGCTTGATACCCCCATTCTTGAATGAAATATGGATAGCCGTGTGTTAAACGAACAATTTCCTGGAGAGCGTCATTTTCAAACTCCATACCGGCAGCTTTGACTGGGTCCCGTAGCGCCTTGGCCGCATCGTTTTCAGACAGGGGGCCGATATCCGGAAAACTGAAAAGGCGCTCGGCGTATGATTTCGATTCACCCGCCAAGCCAGGCAGAATTGGCAATCCCGCGGCCATAAGGACTAATGGGAGTTGACGCTGCTGCATTTTGTGCATTGCCATGATAAGTGCGCTCAATTCCGGCGGATTGAAATACTGGATTTCGTCAATAAGAATGGCTACTGGCGTTTGGCGCTCTTCAGCAGCTTCGGCAAGCGCCGTAAGAAGATTGGGAAGGTCAACTTCAAGGTCTCCACTATCCGCGGTTCCCTGCTCCGGATCGATATCCAGTCCGAATTCCACATCACCAACAGTAACTTTTACCGAGCCAATAAAACTTTTCAAAACTGCCAGCCCCCGCCGAACTTTGTTACCAGCTCCAGCCATCCGGTTCAGATCAAAGAGCAATTGGCGAAGGTGAGGCGCCAGTAATACCGATAGTGGTTTGCCTTCGTGAGCTTCAATCAAAATAGAGCGATAACCGTCTCGTCGCGCTATCCGTTCCATTTCGTTTAGCAGCACGGTTTTACCGACGCCTCGAAGTCCCGTGAGGAGAATACTTTTTTCCGGTCTTCCGGCGCGCACCCGACCCAACAGAATGCGTGTTTGCTCAAGAATGTCGTCGCGACCTACCAGCTCCGGCGGTGGAGATCCGGCGCCGGGCGAAAAAGGATTTTTAATTGGATCCATACTACCCTCATATTTTATGAGCCTATTGATTCACTGGTTTATAACAAGTTATATGTGTTTATAGCTCATATAAGGTATAGGCAAGTATAAATTGATATAAATATTTATATTTTCCACTGAATTTCTGCCATACCCCCTTCCCACTTGGGTCATACTGGCCATCCTTTGCAAGCGGGGATGGGGTAATGAACGCTCCCTTCCTTCAATTCGTTCCCGCATCCCGCACCCGCAAGCTGCCGGCAACCTCATCCAGCACCTTTCTGACCATTTCGGCCAGATCACCCGTTGCAACGGGCTTCATGAGGAACCCTTTGATACCCATGGCCCTGGCGCGCTGCTCATCGTTATCGGCGCTGAAACCCGTGCAGAGAATGATCGGAATACCCGGCCTGATTGAAATCAATGCCCTGGCAAGTTGCTCTCCGGTCAAATTCGGCATGCCCCTGTCGCTGATCACCAGATCGAATTTTAAGGGGGCTGCCCTGAATACATCCAAAGCATCCGGGCCGCTCGTTCGGGAAATTACCTGATAACCCAGCTTTTCGAGCATCATCTGTTCCATGCGCGCGATCGGCGCTTCATCATCGACCAGCAGAATGCTTTCGCAGCCCCTTGGATACCTTCTGACAACGGCCGCAGTCCTGCTGTCCCCGGCGTCTTCCAGAAGGGGCAGATACACATGAAAGACGGTTCCTTTGCCGACCTCGCTGTAGACCCGTATATCCCCGCCGTGTTCCTTCACGATGCCGTGCACCACGGAAAGCCCCAGTCCCGTGCCCTTTCCCTGTTCTTTGGTGGTAAAGTAGGGATCGAATATTTTATCAATCAGGCTTTGTTCGATTCCGGTTCCGGTGTCGGATACGGTGATGCAAGCGTATCTGCCTGCCAAAAGATCACCTGGCATGGGATGGATAGGCAATTCATCTTTTTCGAATTCTGTCTCGTTCAGTTCAACATTAATTGTTCCGGCACTTCCCTCAACAGCATGATACGCGTTGGTGATCAAGTTCATGGCGACTTGATGCATCTGTGAAGGGTTTGCAGAGATCATACCGCAATCCGTTTCGATATGGCTTGTTATTTCAATATTCCTGGGGATCGCTGCCTGGAATAGTTTCAATGCCTCTTTCAGAATGGGCTGAATCCGTATGGGCATTTTCTGGGGGTTGGATTGACGGCTGAAAGCCAGGATCTGTTTGACCAGATCGCTGCCACGTTGTGCGGATTTATGGATTTGTTCAATGCTTTTATACTCAGGGCTGCCGTGCGGGATATCATCAAGCAGCATCTCTGAAAGGCCGCTGATTGGGAACAATATGTTGTTCAGATCGTGGGCGATACCGCTGGCAAGAGATCCAATTGACTCCATTTTCTGTACCTGCTGGAGCTGGGCTTCGAGTTTGACCTTCTCCTGCTCGACCTGCTTACGCTCGGTGATGTCCACAAAGGTTTCCAGCAAGACCGATTCGCCGTTCAATTCGATTTCCATAACGGTCTTGAGGATCGGAATTTCCAGGCCGTCATGGCGCCTGAGAATACGTTCGGAGTTGTCAATCACCTGATGTCTGTCCAGAATCGGGCACGCATTCTGCTCGGCCGGGCAAAGATACTCGCCGCATTCCTTGCCGCAAAGGACTGTCGCATCTTCTACACTGGCCAGTGCGCAAATGTAATGGTTGGCCCAGCGGATCTTGCGGTCTCTGCCGATCACCGCCACCCCGAAAGGGCTTCTTTCAAGGATCGTTTTCAAAACCTCATGCGACCGGATCAACTCCTGTTCGACCCGCTTTCGAGCCTTCACCATATTGTTGGCGGAATATGCCAGGTTTTGCAACTCGGTATAATGCATTTCATCGGGATTGATTTCATCCAGTTCAGAACCCGCTCTTTCAAAAAACGCTGCAAAGGCATCCAAATTCTTCCTTGTATTTCTTGAGATATAGAATACAACCAGGCAAACAAACCCGATGACCCCCGCCAGGACCAAAGCAATCTTGACAAGATTACCGACGATTTTCCGCTTCACCTCTTTTTCTCTCTGCCCGATGGCGGTTTCAATCTCGTCAATATATATGCCGGTTCCAACGTACCACTTCCATTCCGGTATGCCCACAGCATAACTCAGCTTTGGGGCGGGCCTTCTGTCTTCGAGTTTGGGCATCACGTACTCAAAGTATCCGCTGCCTTCTTTTGCCTGACGGATCATTTCCTGGACAATCTTCGTGCCTTGACTGTCCGTAACATCCCACATATTCTTGCCTTTTGCCGGCCGGGTCAGTGAAACACCGTCCCATTGCCCGACAAAAACATAGCCGTCTCCCCCGAATCGAATCTTTTCGATAAATTCAATGACTTCTTTCTGAATGTCGCCTTCCACATCATCCAGATACTCACCGGTCCCAAATACCCAGCCAAAAGGCTCAAACAATTTCACAAAGGCAATTTTAGGAAAGTGTCCTTCCTTATTCGGCTTCATCCAGGAATATTGGTAGAAACCTTCTCCTTCCTTTTTCACAATATCAAGCATATCTCTGACAACATATTCTCCCTGAGCGCCTTGTACCGGGAGCATATCCTTTCCTTCCATCTCGGGCCTGTCGGCAAAAAGCATCTCAATACCCTGGAGGTTGAAAGCAAAAAAATAACCACGATTTTCGTTGAACCGTATGGGGCGCAGCGCATCTTTGACCATTTCCTGCATTTCAGCCGGAGTTCGTATTTCCCGGTATTGGTTGAAGATGTTCAACGCGATCGCATGCGCCTCATTCACCCTGCCCTGAATGGATTGCCGCAATCGGGGCTCGGCACGCGTTTTCTGATATTCAATATAGGAAAGGGCAGTGCCGACTTCGGTTTTCAGGATGTCTTTATATGAGCTGAGGTATCTCTCCCGAATGGATTTTGATTCTGTCTGGAAGTCAGAGTATTCGCTCTGTATCCAAAAAAATCCCAAAAAGCCGATGGAGAGGATGGTAGCCAGCAAAAGATTGATGATAATGCGCCTGCTGAGATTCGGTTTATTGCGTTTGTTGCTCATCAGTTCAAATTCCATTGGTCTAATTTGCCAGAATTCGATTGATCGTTTCTCTGAGCCCTTTAAGCTGATAAGGTTTGCCCAGATCATAAATAAGCTGCCCCACGGTCTCTTCAGGCTTTACCTTGAAGAATTCATAGAAGGAACGGCTGACAGTGACCACCCTGAGGTCCTGATCCAGAGAAATTAAGGGTTCGCGTACAGTGTTGATGACGCTCTCAGCGAATTCCTGAGAGTTTGTTACGATATTTTCATGGACCATTTTCTGTCTCCTTGCTTTCGGTTATTCTTTACTTCCCCCTTGATCTTATCGCCATGTACAAGTATCACCCCATCTGCTGATGCAAGCTTCTGCATCTCATCCGTAAAACCGCTTCTGCTGAAAAGGATAAATTTGTCGTGACGATTTTCGTTGCGCCATTCCACCTGGGCGGCTTTCTCTTTCAAGGAACGGAAAATATCAATCCCTACTTTGTTGACACTCCATTTGCATTCGCCAAACCAGGCTGTGGATTCTTCTTCATCAAGAGCAACAAGGTCGATCTCTTCACTGCGATTCCACCATTTGCCCAAGGCGCTGAACTGCATCACGCCATCGGTCATGAATTGCCTGCAGAGTTCGCGGCATATTTTCTCGTAAACACTTCCCAACAGTTGATCAAAATCCCGGGCAATCCTGTCCGCCACATAATCAATATTCCCCAGTTCCAATCTTCCTCGTAAGGGGAAAACGGAACGAAACCAAAATGATACATAGTAATCATGAATACGGTACAGCCCCATCCGGCTCTTGTCCGGATAGCGCTCGGTAACCGGAATCTCTTTGTCAACCAGACGGAGGGTACGCAGGATGTCAAGATAGCGTGAAAGGTGGTTTTTATCAAAACCGGTGTCGCTGATTATTTCTGAAAGTTTCCTTTTTCCCTGGGCAATGGCGCGCAAAATGACAAAATAGTTCCTCGGTTCGCGAAGCTCTTCCCGCAGCAGAAATTCCACCTCGCTGTAAAGAAATGAGCCGCGATCAAGCGCAAGATGGCGTGCATTTTCAAGCGCAGTTTCGTTCGGATTAACCCGCTCCAGATACGCGGGTATCGCCCCGAAAATCGCATATAGCCCAACCCGTTGCTCCAGGGACAATCCGGGGAAGAACTCCTCCATGCCTGAAAACTCCATTTCCCTGACCTCAAGAGATGCCGTACGCCTTCCATACAGCGGCGCTTTGCTGAATAACACCTCCTGTTCCATCATCCCGATGCTGGAACCCATCAGAATCAGAAGCACATTGGTTTCCTTGAGCTGGGTGTCAAGCCCCTTCTGGAAAATCGTCGAGATGGCGCTGTTCGCGTAAACCAGATAGGGGAATTCATCGATCACCAGCACCAGACGCTCCGCACGGCTCTTTTCGGAGATATAGGCAAAGAACTGCTGCCAGTCGCGAAAACCGGATTCCGTGAGAATGGTATCGCCGAACAGCTCTCCTGCTTCGCGCCCCAGGTTTTTAAGCTGCTCCCGTTCAGAAACCGAGTCTGCCATGAAGTAGACAGCGCGTTTGCCATGCAAAAATTCCCTTACCAATCGGGTCTTTCCGACTCTTCGCCGTCCATAAAGAGGAACGAACTGAAAACCGCTTTCATTCCAGTAGCGGTTGAGAAAAGCAAGCTCTTCACGTCTGTTGACGAAATGCATGTTGTAACCTTTCGATTGCCAGTATAATCATAATTAATATAATCATAATTATACTAATTGAGCCGCGCAATCAAGATTGTAATGATGAATTCTGTACGCATCATTACAATCTTTTTTCGTTATATTCAAAGCCGTTGGAACCGTAGAATATAACAACCTTGACTTTGAGCCATATTGGGCTGCAATGAACTGTATTGATACATTTCAGGCGGTTCAAGAAGACGACGATTCTTTGATATCTATGATGGTGTGTCGTCCCCCGAGATAGTCCTTGGTTCGGTACTGGGTAATGTGCATAATTTTTCGGGTAAGATCCCCGATCTTGTCAACTGCCGTTTTGATGGTCCTTATTGTTTCGGCATGGGGATCATTCTCATCCAAATCCTCCAGTAGCATTTCAGAGTAACCAGAAACAACATAAAGCGGCTGGTTTAGTTCGTGGCAAAGGGCTCCGGCCATCTCGATCATTCCCTGAAGTTTCTGGCGCTCGGCAACTTCAGCCTGCAGTTTCAGAACGCGCCTTCCCACGCCAATCCGGGCAAGCAGTTCCGCATTATCATAAGGCTTTGCGATATAATCGTCAGCCCCGGCCTCAAGCCCCTGAACAATATCGTTAGGTTCTGTCTTTGAAGTCAAGAGAAGAATGTAGAAGGGTTCGGGATGGTGCTGATCACGCAGGTTCCTGCAAAGGGTGAGCCGTCCATGCCTGGCATTATTCGATCCAAAACGACAAGCTTGGGTGCATCCGGCTGCTGTAAGATTTTCCATGCCTCTTCACCATCCTTGGCGATGGTGGCATCACAGCCAAACTTACCCAGCACTGCCTGAAGCATGAGGCGGGAGGTTAGATCATCCTCTGCGATCAGAATTCTCATCGTTGCCTTTCCTTTCGTGGTAGTTCACAGTTCTTTTGTCATCGCTTGATTCAACCGGTTGAACTGCATTTCTATCTCAGCCGTGTACCCCCTGGCGGTATCCAGGTCGCCGGTATTAGCAGCTTTCTCAATCTCGAAAGCCACTGCGCACAGTTGTACTCCTCCCATGTTGGCCGATGCGCCCTTGATGGTGTGAGCCTGTCGTTCAGCACCTGTAGCGTCTCCTGTATCCAGATATCCCTTCAGCGCTGCGATCTGCAACGGGATGTCTTTCAGAAATGCTGCCCCGATCTCTTTGGCTAAATCCTTATCATCCATCAGCCGCACCATCATGCCCGCCCTGTCAAATACGGGAATTTGAGACTTGAGATTTGAAACTTTTGGGGATTGTTCCTCATTTCCTGGTTTCCATCTTCCAGAGCTTGAGATGCTGAAATATTCCAGGATAATGGTTGATAGATGCTTTTCGAAAAGAACGTGAGCCTTCCCGGCGACGCTCTCTCGAAGCAAGTTCCGGTGGGGATCGATAGGCTGATCTTCCGCTACATCTGCACTCCAGGACACTCCCGTCAACAGAAACAAGAAGAGAATGCTGGGTCCGAGTAGGGCCGGCAGACGCCAAAATACGGCAACTAAAAACGGCTGTCTATCAGACAGCCGTGCGTTCTTTTTCATTTTGGACTTTCCTTAAATATCCAAGCGAGGTTTCCGTTCATCACGCATGGTTTACCCTCTAAATATATTCAGCCCCTGTCCAGCGTGTTCCGCACGGCATTCAACAGCTCCGCGGCATTGACCGGTTTCATGATCAGCTCGGCATCCTCGTCGATTTCCCCCCGGCTTCGGACAATGTCCGCCGAATAGCCGCTGACAAATATAACCTTGATATCGGGCTGAAGCAGCTTGATCTCATCAAATGCCTGCTTGCCGTTCTTATTGGGCATGATCATGTCCATGAGGATCAGCAGGATCTTTGTTTGGTTCTCCGCGAACTTTTCGACGGCATCCTGGCCATCTTCGGCAAGAATCACCTCATAGCCGAATTTTCCGAGGATGGATGCCATGAGATTCCGAACGGCGGGATCATCTTCCGCCACCAGAATTGTTTCGGTTCCCATTTTGGGAGTCGTCTGAGCCGCGATCTCCCGGTCTGAAACCATTTCCTTGCCGATAACGGGAAGATAGATTCTGAATGTTGTCCCTCTTCCCGGCTCGCTGTAAACATTGATATAGCCATTGTGCTGCTTGATGATCCCATACACGATGGCCATCCCGAGGCCGGTCCCTTTCCCCGCGTCCTTGGTTGTGAAAAACGGCTCGAAGATCTTCAGGCGGGTTTTCTCGTCCATGCCCCTGCCGGTGTCCGATACCGTTATCTGGGCATACCTGCCCGGTGAGCCATAGCCGTGGGTCAGAACAAAGGATTCATCCAATTCCCGCAGCGATGTCTCAATGGCCAGCATGCCGCCTTTTTGCATTGCGTCACGGGCGTTGGTGGCCAGATTCATCAACATCTGTGCGATCTGTCCGCCATCCACACAGACGGTCAAAGCTTTTTCCTTGAATGTGGTGATGAACCGGATGTCCTCTCCGATGATTCTTCGAAGAAACTTTCCCGCGTCCGAGATGATCTGGTTAAGGTCGGTTTTTTTGGGGTTCATGATCTGCTTGCGGCTGAACGCCAGAAGACCACTGGTCAATACGGCGGCCCGATTGGCCGCATTGGATATCTGATCGATATCAAGGCGCTGCCGGGCGTCATTCTCCATGTTCAGTTTCAGCATGTCGCAATAGCCGATGATTACCATAAGAATATTGTTGAAATCATGGGCTATCCCGCCTGCAAGTTCTCCGATGGCCTCCATTTTTTGAGACTGCAGGAGTTGTTCCTCCATGTACTTGCGTTCGGAGATGTCGGAGAAGATGCCGATATAGTGGGTCACGCAACCGTGCGCATCGGTAAGCGTGGTGATGGAGAGCCATTCGGGATAAATCTGGCCGTTTTTGCGCTTGTTCCAGATCTCGCCGCGCCAGCACCCTTTGGTCTGGATTTCTTTCCAAATCGCATCATAAAATGCCTCGTCCTGTCTTCCCGATGAAAGCAGCAGGGTCGGGTTATTGCCGATGGCTTCGTCGGCGGTGTAGCCGGTGACATCGGTAAAGGCGCGGTTAACCGAGACGATGATGTTGGCGGCATCGGTAATGACAATGGCTTCCTGGCTGCTGTCAAACACTGCGGCGGCCAGTCGAAGCTGTTTTTCGGCGTGCAGCCGGTCCGCACATTCCAGAAGCGACGCATGCAACCGGTCGGGGTTGACGGGCTTGGCGACATATTTGTCCAAGCCGACCTCGATCGCGCGCAGCAGGTAGTCCGTCTGCTCGAATGCGGTGACAACGATGATCGGTACGGTGGCATCCAGTTTGCGAATTTCCTGCGCCATGGTCAGCCCGTCCATCTCCGGCACCTGAATGTCGGTGATAACGATATGCGGACGCCGGCTGACGAACGCCTCCAGTCCCGTGACGCCATTTTCCGCGGTGATCAGCGTGCCGACCCGGTGTTGCAGGAACCTGATGAGCTGTTCGCGTGCATCCGGGTCATCCTCGACATAGAGAATGGTAAGCGTATTTAAAAAATCGTCGTTCATTTCGCTGCGAATCATACTTGCCATCCTTTGTAAGGCAGGAGACAGAGGGATTTATAATCCAACAAAAGCCATCAGCTCTCCGTCCTCCGCCGTCCGTCTTTTTATACACATTGTCTCAATATCGCCGGAGCGATTTCTTCAAGGGGCAGCACTTTGTGCACCGCGCCCCGTTTAATGGCTTCCTGAGGCATGCCGAAAACCACGCAGGTTGCTTCGTCCTGAGCGATCGTGTAAGCGCCGGCTTCTTTCAGCTCCTGCATGCCGTTGGCCCCGTCATCGCCCATTCCCGTCAGGATCGCCGCAACGGCGTTTCTGCCGGCATAGCGGGCCGCGGAGCGGAACAGCACATCGACGGAAGGGCGGTGCCGGCATACCAGGGGCCCGGTCCGGACCTCCACGTAATACCGGGCGCCGCTTCGCTTCAAAAGGGTATGCATGTTGCCGGGGGCGATCAGGGCTCTGCCCCGGAGCACCGTGTCGCCGTCCTGCGCCTCTTTAACGGTAATGCGGCAGAGCTCATCCAGGCGTTTGGCAAAGGAGGCCGTAAAATGCTCCGGCATGTGCTGCACGATGACCAGGCCGGTGGCATCCTGGGGCAGGTCTTCCAGAAAAACGCGCAGGGCCTCCGTGCCTCCCGTGGATGCCCCCACAACGATGACTTTTTCCGTTGTCTGGATCATGGCATTTGATGTGGCCTTGGCAATAACGGCATCGGCATTCAGTTTGGGCTGAATTTTCTGCGCTTTTACCAGACGGCGCGGGCGTGCCATGGCTGCGGCCTTGACCACATCGCAGATGCGAATCCGTGATTCTTCCAGAAAATTCTTGGTTCCCAGGCGGGGTTTTTGAATAATCTCCACAGCCCCGTATTCCAGGGCTTTCAGCGCGGTATCCGATCCTTTTTCCGCCAGACTCGAACAGATCACAACCGGAACTGGGCGCTGGGACATGATTTTCTGCAAAAACGTGATGCCATCCATGCGCGGCATTTCCACATCCAGGGTGATCACATCCGGAATCTCCCTGCTGATCCGTTCTGCGGCAATAAACGGATCGGCGGCGGTTCCCATGACTTCCAGCTCCGGATCGGCTCCGATAATGTCGCTGAGTGTCTGACGGACCAGGGATGAATCATCCACGATCAGCACGCGTATCCGTTTCTCCGTACTCATGGCTGTGTCTCCTTCTGGTAGATGGTTGGCGCTACATAGCGCAACGGCACGTCCATGTTGTTGATGCTTTCCGCATGACCCATGAAAAGGTATCCCCCGGGCGAAAGGCGCTGATGGAACAGACGAACCAGCCGCTCCTGGGTTTCAATATCAAAATAGATCATCACGTTGCGGCAGAAGATGATATCCAGCGGTTCCGCGATGGGAAAATGGCTCTCCATCAGGTTAAACCGGCGAAAGGTTACCCGGCCTCGCAGCTCCGGCGTGATTCTGACGTTTTTTTTACTTGGGTCCTTGCTTTTTAGCAGATATTTCTTTCTCAGGGCATGGGGAACAGGTGTGATTTTTTCCTCATGGTAAACGGCGGTCTCCGCGATATCGAGGACTTTGGTGGAAATGTCCGTTGCCAGAATGGAAAAGTCAACCCCCGGACAATTCAATGCGTATTCGCTTAGGACCATTGCCAGGGTGTAGGGCTCTTCACCTGTGGAACAGGCGGCGCTCCAAGCCTGGATTTTTTTTCGGAATGGAGAATTGTGTTTTTCAGTCAATTCCGGCAGGGCCCGTAGGGTCAGAAATTCAAAATGGTAGGGCTCGCGGAAGAAATCCGTTTTATTGGTCGTGACCGCGTCGATCATGTAGATCAACTCATCCTTCATTCCCTGTTCCGTGAAAAGATAGTCGCAATAATCGCGGTATGTATTGATGGCGCATTGTTTCATCCGTTTGCGCAGACGGCCTTCGAGGAGGGTTTTTTTCGCCGGCGGCAGATGGATGCCATACTGTTGGTGAATAAACCGGCTCAAGCGCAAAAAATCGTTGTCGGAAAGTTTTTTGTCCAGTTTGTCGTCGTTCATCGGCAACTCCCATTACAAAGTGTGAGGGGTGAAGAATATCCGAACTCCCCCACGGCTCACACCCACACCGCTATTCCACTGTAGTTTTCTGGAGTGCTCCCAGTTCGCTGGAGGAAAACGCCTTGTCGATATCCAGAATGATTATCAGATCATCATTTCGGTGATGCCGGTTGTACTTCATTGTCATATCTTCTTTGCCTTTAAGGGCAGGCGATAGGCGATAGGCAATGGGCCATGGGTTTTTCCCCAATTGTCTATCGCCCATTGCCTCTATTTAATACTTTTCAAAATCCGAATCCTGAACTTCTTTCTTTCCGCGGTCCTCTGCCATGTCCAGGGCAAAACCGGACTGCACCTCGTGGGGCTTGACGATTCTGGCGCCTGGGACCAAACCTTTTTCGGAAGTTTTATGCGGCAACTGCTTCATGGCGCCGCGTTTGTCCGGAAGGGCCTTGGTACGGGTCGTCCTTCGGGTCTTCGATCCGCCGCCCTCATCGGTTCTGAAGAAGGCAGCGGATGTCTGAAGTTCCTCTGCCTGACCGTCAAGTTCCGTGGCAGTGCCGGCCATCTCTTCGGCAGCCGCTGCGTTCTGCTGAATCACCTGATCCAACTGCTGGATGGCCTTATTGATCTGATCCGCGCCGGTTTTCTGCTCATTGCTGGCGGAGTTGATCTCCTGAACCAGATCTGCGGTCTTCTGAATGGCCGGAACGATACTTCCCAGAAGTTCACCGGCATGTTCGGCAATCTGAACGCTGGATGCGGACAGCCTGTTGATCTCGCCTGCCGCGGTCTGGCTTCTTTCCGCCAGCCTGCGGACTTCGGCGGCCACCACGGCAAACCCCTTGCCGTGCTCTCCGGCCCGGGCCGCCTCGATCGCCGCATTCAATGCCAGCATGTTGGTCTGCCTGGCAATTTCTTCGATGATCGATATCTTGTTGGCAATCTCCTTCATGGCCGCAACGGTTTCGCCGACGGCGTTGCCGCCTTCGCGGGCGTCTTCGGCGCATTTGACGGCGATCTTCTCCGTCTGCTGCGCATTATCGGCATTCTGCATGATGTTGGATGTCATCTGCTCCATGGAAGAAGACACTTCTTCAGCCGATGCCGCCTGCTCGGTCGCGCCCTGGGAAATCTGCTCGGTCTTGGCGCTCATTTCCTGGCTTCGCGTGGCGACATTGTCCGATGCGCTCTGAACGTTCTTTACCACTTCCGTCAGTTTTTCGATCATCTGGACCAGAGACTGTATCAGTTTGTCCTGCTCCGATCGCTCCCGGATATCGACCATCAGGTTGCCGTCGGCAATCTGTGCGGCAACTCCGGTGATTTCATTCATTGACTCGATCAGAACATTCAAGTTGTTTTTGATTTCATTGAAATCGCCATTGTAATTATCGGTGATTTTCGGCGGGATATCGCCTTTGCTGATCCGATCCACGTATTCCGCAGCCACGTTCAAGGGGCCGATGACCGCATCGAGAGTCTCGTTGACGCCTGCCACGACTCTGGCAAAGTCGCCCTGGTGCTTGGTGGCATCAGCTCTGGTGGCAAGCTTTCCATCTACTGCGGCTCTGGATAGCATTTTGGCATCGGCGACCAGGATATTTACGGCGTCGATACACTGATTGAGGTTGTTTTTGATTTCATTGAAATCACCGGTGTAGGAATCGGTGATTTTCGGCGGGATATCGCCCTTGCTGATTCGATCCACATATTCTGCAGCCACATTGAGCGGTCCGATGACGGAATCAAGCGTTTCATTCACACCGGAGACAATAGCTCTAAACTCTCCCTGGTGTTTGGTAGCATCGGCTCTGGTGGCCAGTTTGCCTTCAACGGCAGCCTTGGACAGCATTTTGGCATCGGCGGCCATTGCATTGACAGCATCCCGGCACGTGCTGACCGCCGCTGTCAGCCGATCAAATGCATGTTTGACCCCTGTCGTATCGGCATCCCCCGCGTCGACTGCAAGTTTGAATTCCATATTCCCTTGCGCCAATGCTTCGAGCCCGGTCAACAGCTTCTCCACTTCGTTGTCCTGGAACGTCTTGACCTTGTCCGCCACTCGCATGGCCTTCTTGATCACCGTTTGATCCGTCACCAATTCCAGTGCCCCGATGACTTTTCCTTCTCTGTTTTTCACCGGTAAAGCCGAATATGCGATATCAAGATTGAGTGTACCCGGATGGGCGTCCGTCTCACTTGATGCGCCCGTTCCCGCCTGCATCGCATTTCCGCATGCGCACTTCGCCGTACGGCAATCAGACGTTTTGAAATAATCGTAACACTTCGTGCCCAGCAGATCTTTCGGTTTTCGGTTTCCGACCTGTGCCCCGATTGTGTTCATGTAGAGAATATTGAAGTCATTGTCGATGACCATGGCCGGGGCGGGCATCGCGTCAATAAATCCCACGACACTGTCCAGCGTCTCGTTAACGCCCTGGATGATCTTTTTGTATTCTCCCTGGTGCTTTGTTGCATCCGCGCGGGTGGCCAGTCTGCCCTGGATTGCCGCGTCCACAAGTCCGCCGGTATCGGCAACGAGCAAGTTGACCGCGTCAATACAGTTGTTCAGGTTGTTCTTGATCTCGTTGAAATCACCACTGTAGGTGTCCGTGATCTTGGGCGGAACATCGCCCTTGCTGATCCGATCCACATATTCGGCGGCCACGTTCAGGGGGCCGATGACGGCATCGAGGGTTTCGTTGACGCCTGCCATGACTCTGGAAAAGTCTCCCTGGTGTTTGGTGGCATCGGCTCTGGTGGCCAGTTTGCCTTCAACGGCAGCCCTGGACAGCATTTTTGCATCGGTTACCAACAGATTGACCGCATCAATACACTGGTTGAGGTTGTTTTTGATTTCATTGAAATCGCCGTTGTAGGAATCGGTGATTTTTGGCGGGATGTCGCCCTTGCTGATCCGATCCACATATTCGGCGGCCACGTTCAGGGGGCCGATGACGGCATCAAGGGTTTCATTCACACCGGATACAATTTTCTTGAATTCTCCCTGATGTTTCATGGCATCGGCACGGGTGGCCAGTTTGCCATCAACAGCCGCCATGGAGAGCTTATTGACATCATTGACGAGAGCATTGACCACTAAAGCGCAAGTGTTGATAGCGTTTGCTATGGCATCAAAGGTCTGCTTGACCCCTTGGGTGTCGCTGTCTCCAGCTTCCGTTGCAATGGTGAAGCCGGTGTTGCCTTCGGAGAGTTTTTTCAGGCAATCGACGACCTTTATTGTTTCCCGCCCCTGATAATCCGCCATTTTTTCAGCCAGCCTTGCCGCTTTCTTGATAGCGGATTGGTCGGTAACAACTTCAAAGGCGCCGATAATCTGGCCGGAGGTGTTCTTTAACGGGACACCCGTGTACTTGATATCCAGGTCAAGTCCGGCAGGATGAGCGTCTGTTTCGTTTGTAGCCGCTTGCCCGTCGCGGATGGCGCGATAGCAGGCGCAATTGTCTGTTTTGCAATCGGATGTTTTAAAATGATCATAACATTTGGTGCCCATAACTTGTGAAGGTGTTTTGCCACCGATTTTTGCGCCTATTTCGTTCATATACTGGATTGTAAAATCCTTATCAATAATCATCGAAGGAGCCGGCATTGCGTCCAGCAACCCCACGACCCGATCTATCGTCGAATTAACACCTTCCATAATTTTACGGAAGTCTCCCATATGTTTCGTCGCGTCGGATCTTGTGGATAGTTTGCCCTCAACAGCAGCGCTGGAGAGCATACCTGCATCCGCCACCAGGGCGTTGACGGCATCAATACACTGATTCAGGTTATTTTTGATTTCATTGAAATCGCCGTTATAGGAATCGGTGATTTTGGGTGGGATATCACCTTTGCTGATTCGATCCACATATTCAGCCGCCACGTTCAAGGGGCCGATGACGGCATCAAGGGTTTCGTTTAGGCCGGTTGCGATTCCCCTGAACTCAAAGTTGATCTTATCCGTGTCGGCTCTTGTGGCCAATTTGCCGCCAACCGCAGCATCAACCAGTTTTTTGATTTCCGCCAGCAAAGAATTGATGATGGCTTTGATGTTTCGGGCTATAAAGATTCCCAGTAGCAGAGCGATCACAGAGATGGCACTGCCCAAACTCAGGCTTACAAAAATGATCCGGTTTATGGCACTGTTAAAATCAGCGATCCGGGAAGCCCCTGCATTCAATAATTCCCGTAATTGCGCTAATTGGGCCATGTTGATAATAACAAATAGGACCATCAGCAAAACAACGACACTGAACCCCCCGATCAATTTCACACTTAACTTCATATTTTTCATGATCGCCGCCCTCCTTTTTGGCTGCGTTGCAATAATAACGAGTTGGGAACACAAATATCAGCCGGGTTTTTCATGTCATCCGATCTTCGGTTAAAAATCAGTTGCCTGGCCAGATTAACTTTCATGTCTTATAATTTCCTGAATAATTGTGAGCTGGGGATGACCGGTTTGCACAATCAGGCCACAGGTTGTTCCGAAGCACCCTGGAGAGCCCCCATTTCGCTGGAGGAAAACACCTTATCGATATCCAGAATGATGATCAGCTCATCGTTTCTTTTGCCGATTCCCTTGATGAACTCCGTCCGCCAGCGCGTCCCCATTCGGGGGGGAGGCTCAATATGACTGGCTTCGATCTCGAAAACCTCCTGAACCGAATCCACCAGGGCGCCCAGCACTGTGGTGTCTTCATCCACGACGATTTCCATGACCACGATACAGGTGTCCACGGTTTTTTCCGTCTTTGTGAGGCCGAACTTCAGCCGCATGTCCACAACAGGAACCACATTGCCCCGGACGTTGATCACGCCGCGCATGAATTCTGGGGTTCCGGGCACCTTGGTTGCGGGGGTGAAATCAAGAATCTCCCGCACCTTGGCCACATCGACGGCAAATATTTCGTCTTCAAGCTTGTATGTCAGATACTGAGTCGTTTCGGTTATACCGGTTGTACTCATCGCTATATCTCCTTTGCCCTTGCAGGCAGGCTATAGATGACAGATAACGGATAACAGGAAAAAACCGTCATCTGCCGTCTGTCGTCCGTCATCTCTATTTAATATTTTTCAAAATCGGAATCCTGAACCTCTTTCTTGCCCCGAGCATCCGCCATATCCAGGGCAAAACCGGACTGCACCTCGTGGGGCTTGACGACCCTGGCGCCTGCGGCTAACCCTTTTTCAGCGGATTGATGCGGCAATTGTTTCATGGCGCCGCGTTTGTCCGGAAGGGCTTTGGTACGGGTCGTCCTTCGGGTCTTCGATCCACCGCCCTCATCGGTTCTGAAGAAAGCCGCGGATGTCTGGAGTTCATCTGCCTGATCGTTCAGCTCTCCTGCGGTAGAAGCCATCTCTTCGGCAGCCGCTGCGTTCTGCTGAATCACCTGATCCAACTGCTGGATGGCCTTATTGATCTGATCCGCGCCGGTTTTCTGCTCATTGCTGGCGGAGTTGATCTCCTGAACCAGATCCGCGGTCTTCTGAATGGCCGGAACGATACTTCCCAGAAGTTCACCGGCATGTTCGGCAATCTGAACGCTGGATGCGGACAGCCTGTTGATCTCGCCTGCCGCGGTCTGGCTTCTTTCCGCCAGCCTGCGGACTTCGGCGGCCACCACGGCAAACCCCTTGCCGTGCTCTCCGGCCCGGGCCGCCTCGATCGCCGCATTCAATGCCAGCATGTTGGTCTGCCTGGCAATTTCTTCGATGATCGATATCTTGTTGGCAATCTCCTTCATGGCCGCAACGGTTTCGCCGACGGCGTTGCCGCCTTCGCGGGCGTCTTCGGCGCATTTGACGGCGATCTTCTCCGTCTGCTGCGCATTATCGGCATTCTGCATGATGTTGGATGTCATCTGCTCCATGGAAGAAGACACTTCTTCAGCCGATGCCGCCTGCTCGGTCGCGCCCTGGGAAATCTGCTCGGTCTTGGCGCTCATTTCCTGGCTTCGCGTGGCGACATTGTCCGATGCGCTCTGAACGTTCTTTACCACTTCCGTCAGTTTTTCGATCATCTGGACCAGAGACTGTATCAGTTTGTCCTGCTCCGATCGCTCCCGGATATCGACCATCAGGTTGCCGTCGGCAATCTGTGCGGCAACTCCGGTGATTTCATTCATTGACTCGATCAGAACATTCAAGTTGTTTTTGATTTCATTGAAATCGCCATTGTAATTATCGGTGATTTTCGGCGGGATATCACCTTTTGAAATACGGTCCACATATTCGGCGGCCACGTTCAGGGGACCGATGACGGCATCGAGAGTCTCGTTAACGCCTGCCACAACCTTTTGGAAGTCTCCCTTGTGTTTCGTTACATCGGTTCGGGTGGCCAGTTTTCCATCGATGGCAGCCTTGGAAAGGATGTTCGCATCGGTGACGAGGGCGTTTATGTTCTCCATCATAAGGGTCAGCGCAGGCGCTAGTTTATCATTTTCAGACCGTTTCCCAAGGCTTCTATAATCTTGGAGATCTTCCAGGTTTCCTGCAGCAACCTTGGTGACTGTTGATATTACATGATTAATCCTCTCTCTGACGGTGTTGACGGCCTCACCCGTTTGGGCATAAATCCCTTGGTATTTACCTTCAACCCTTTTTGTGTAATCATTCATGGCCATTGCCTTAAGAATTTCGCTTGCCTCAACAAGTCCCCCCAGTCCATCAATACAGTTGTTCAAGTTGTTCTTGATCTCGTTGAAATCGCCGTTATAGGAATCGGTGATTTTGGGTGGAATGTCGCCCTTGCTGATTCTGTCCACATACTCGGCAGCCACGTTGAGCGGTCCGATGACAGAATCAAGAGTTTCATTCACACCAGAGACAATGGCTTTAAACTCTCCCTGGTGTTTGGTGGCATCGGCTCTGGTTGCCAGTTTGCCTTCTATAGCGGCTTTGGAGAGCATTTTGGCATCGGTGACCAGGATGTTTACAGCGTCGATACACTGATTGAGATTGTTTTTGATTTCATTGAAATCGCCGTTATAGGAATCCGTGATTTTCGGCGGAATGTCACCCTTTGAAATACGGTCCACATATTCAGCAGCCACGTTCAAGGGTCCGATGACAGAATCAAGAGTTTCATTCACACCAGAGACAATGGCTTTAAACTCTCCCTGGTGTTTGGTGGCATCGGCTCTGGTTGCCAGTTTGCCTTCTACAGCGGCTTTGGAGAGCATTTTGGCGTCGGCGACCAGAATGTTTACGGCGTCGATACACTGATTGAGGTTATTTTTGATTTCGTTAAAATCGCCGTTGTAGGTATCCGTGATTTTGGGTGGGATATCGCCCTTGCTGATCCGGTCCACGTATTCAGCGGCCACGTTCAAGGGACCGATGACGGCATCAAGGGTTTCGTTGAGGCCGGTCGCGATTCCCCTGAATTCGAAGTTTATCTTGTCTGCATCGGCTCTGGTAGCCAGTTTGCCGCCAGTCGCGGCATCAACCAGATTTTTGATTGCCGCCAGCAGGGTATTGATGATTTTTTTGATGATCTGGGAAATGAAAATGCCGATGGTGATGGCCAGCAGGAAACCTATAACCATAAAAGCCGTCATCATGTAAGTGGCGGTATTGGCAATTTTGGTGTTATCTTCGGAAATCGTCTTCCCCTGCTTGATTTTGCGATCCATGATCTTCTCGAGAAGATTCTGTTCATTTCGGGATGCCGTTGCGGCATCTCCCTCTAAAACGGCCAGTGCTTCGCTGACCTTGTCCTGATTGGTCAGTGCCACCATCTTGTCAAGCTGGACGCCGTAGGCAGTTCTGGCCTGTTTGAACTCTTCAAAAAGCTTTCGGGCTTCATCGGTGATGATGGTCTTTTCAAAGCTGCTGGATTTTTCTGAAATCTGACTTCGTAGTTCGGCGATTCTCTTCTCGAAGTTCGCCCGTTTCTCTTTGGTGACGGCATGTATCAGATCACGGGAATTGACCCGGACTCTCTGAAAATTGACGGCAATATCCGCCAGTTCACCCACGGGCACAGTGACCCTTTCAAACAGCACCGTGTCCGCATCGGCGATTTGTTTGATCTTGATCATGCCGAGGGCACCGATCAGGCAGGCGATCAACGCAATCACGATAAAACCGGAGAGAACTTTTGTTGCAAGCTTCATGTTCTTAAACATATTCTTTTCCTCCATTTGGGTTGGGTGTTGAATATCAATGGATTAAGTGCCGGTCACTTTTTTCGCGGCAGCGAACCCCACAATGCCAACCAGTGCGATGAGTCCGGAAATCAAGGCTACAAATATCCGGTCTTGTAGAAGTCTGGCGCCTGTTCTTACATCGGCAAAACGGTTCATATTTATCTCCTTTTTATGCGTTGCATTTTTTAAGCATATTGGGTTAGACATATTTTCTTCTTCTTTTTTATAACTTCCTGAACAACTGCGAGTTGGGAACGACCTGCTCAAAAAGATGACTGACTTCCGAGGGGAGCTTTTGGGTATGCTCGCTGGTAAAGTATCCTCCGGTCAGAAGGGCACTGTGAAACATCTTGATCACCTCTACCCGCTGGGCATGCTGAAAATGCAGCAGCACATTCTTGCAGACGATCAGGCTGAAGTCTGATCCGATGGGTTTAAGCGAGAGCAGATCATGATATTCAAAGGTAACCTGATTCCGCAGAATTTCGGTCACCCGAAAGTGATCGGGTTTGTCCGCGGGCTCGAAATATTTGGCGAAGAGCTCCGGCGGCATGCGTTTGAGTTCGTCATAATGGTAAACGGCGGTTTTTACGATATCGCCAAAATGATTGGCGCTGTCGTAATCCGTTGCGTTCAATCGGAGGTTTTTGAATGCGAATTTCCCCATCTTCTCTGCCAGAACGATGGCGATGGTGTAAGTTTCCTGACCCATTGCGGAACCCGCGTCCCATACCTTGAATCGCATTCTGCCGCTTGCAAAATGAACCGCATGTTCCACCGCATGCTCGATAACCGGAAGATCTCTGAAAAAAAATGTGAAGGCCATTGGTTGTTCCTTTGTTTAGGCTGAAGTGTTTTCAACTTTTTCAGCCTGTTTTTTTATGATTGCGACCGAACAGGCCTAAAAGCCATTCGGTTTGCTTGCATTGGTTATACTTTTGCGCACATTCCGCAGCGATGTCTGGAGCATTTCCTGTGCATGGTGAACAAGCGGATCTCCGTGGCCGAAATATATGGTCTGGATATTTCTTCTGCAGAGCTTGATCATGGCCTGAAAAAACGCATTCTCGTAAGCCCCGTCCACGGATCGGATCATGACGGGCGTGTCCCCTACGAACAAGTCCCCATGATCCTTGTTATACAGACAAACGGAATCGCTGGAATGACCGGGGGTGTGCAGCACTTCAAAGTCCCTGTCGCCCATTCGAAGGGTATCGCCATGTTTCAGAATATGATCCACGCCTTCCATGAACGGGGAAAAAGCATATACCTTTGGATGAAAGGCCGCTTTGATCAGCGGCAGAATGCCCGTGTGATCGGAATGGTTATGGGTCAGAATGACCTGCTCCACCTTGCTTTTCCCGACACCCATGTTCATTTTTTCGATGACTTCGATGATTGAGGGATCGTTGCCCACATCCACCAGGGTGTTCAGGTCCTCGATGCGTTTCCAGTCCCCCATCACCATATAAACATTGGAACTGTAGATGTTATTCTTCCCCATAATCGGAATTATCTTCATCAATTCAAAATTCCTGCTTCAGTTTGGTCCATTGCTGATTCCCAGGTTGAAGCTCGGGAACCAGCGGAGAACTTTTACTTCAGTTTGGCCTGTTTCTCTCTAATTTCAGCATGCTGGGCCAGTTTGGGCAGATCGAGTATCAGGGCGACATTGCCATCTCCCAGGATTGTGGCGCCGGACACATGATCGATATCCCGGTACATCCGGCTCATCGACTTGATCACGGTCTGGTGCTGGCCAACCACCTGATCTACCACAAACCCCACCCGGCTGCCGTCAATCCTGGCCGTTACGATCTGCTCGATTTCCGGAGCGCTGCCGCCGTGCGCAAACATTTCCCGAAGACAGATGTACGGTACGATTTCTCCCCGGATGCTGGCCACATGTTTTCCGTGAGCCTTGGCAACGTCCTCCCGGGTCAGCTCCACGCATTCTTCGATGGCGGCCAGGGGCATGATGTAATGGACGTCTTCGATCTGAACCAACAGTCCGTCGATAATGGCCATGGTCAATGGCAGCTTCAGGGTGATCGTTGTTCCGGCGCCTTTTTTGCTGACCATCTCGATGGTTCCCTGCAAGGCATCGATGCCTTTTTTCACCACATCCATGCCCACGCCCCGGCCGGAAACATTGGTGATGGCTTTTGCCATCGAAAACCCCGGCATCAGGGTCAGGGAAAAAATCTCTTTCTCGGAGAGCACGGCATCGGAGGCAATCAGCCCTTTTTCAACAGCCTTGGCGCGGATGGCCTCGGTATCGAGTCCGGCGCCGTCATCGCTGATGCGGATAAAGATGTTGGCTCCGGAGTGCTCGGCCGACAGATGAACCGTTCCCTGGGCCGGTTTGCCGGCCGCCTTTCTGACCTCCGGCTTTTCAATGCCGTGATCGATGCTGTTCCGGATAATGTGGATGAGCGGATCATTCAGTTTCTCGATCACGGTTTTGTCCATCTCCGTTTCAGCGCCTTCCGTATTGAGGACGATCTCTTTGCCCAGTTCCCTCGAAAGGTCCCGGACCAGACGCTCGAACCGGCTGAACGTGGCGCCGATGGGGAGCATTCGGATGCTCATTGTGTTGTCCCGAAGTTCACCGGTCAGGCGCTCCACTTCCTCGGCCACCTGAATCAACGACAGATCGTTGAACCGGGCGGAAAGCTGGCTGAGGCGTGATTGTACGGTCACCAGCTCTCCCACCATATTGACCAGGCTGTCGAGCTTTTCCGCCGGCACGCGGATGCTGGCGCTGGTTTCCGTGGTCTGACGCTTCTGCCGCTTTTCCCGGATGTGCTGCTGTTCCACAAGCGCGGCCTGTACCTGATCATTGCTCACCATGCCGGAATCCACCAGAAGGGACCCGATCCGTTTCTGAGCGCCCAGCACCGTTTTTAGCTCATTGGCGTTCAGATCGCCCCGATCGACCAGGATTTCCCCCAGCTTCTTGTAATCCGGCTCCGCATCGGCCTGACTGCCGTCATCGATCACATTGATGTGCAGCTCGCAGGCATCTTCCACGAAAATGAATACATCCCGAATGGCGTTTTCATCCCGTGTCGTTGTCAGAATGATATCCCAGGCCGTATAGCAGACTTCGGGGTCCACATCATTCAGGAAGGGAATACTGTCCGTATTGGCAAGAATATCGCAGGCTCCCAGGTCCCGGAGTTCGTTCAGCAAAAGGGCGGGATTGGTTCCGGATGTAAAAATGCCGGATTCCGGCCTAAAACGGATCCGGTAGGTTAACTCGCGCCCGTCTGCGGTCGGGGCATCGGGTGCATCCAAGACAGACCGGACGGCATCGACCGTTGGATCGTCAGGGGGAGGGGTTTCCGGGGCGATCAGCATGTTGCGGAAGGACAGGGTGATCGCCTCTGTTATGGCCGCGTCATCGGCTTCGCTTTGTCCCGTATCGTCGATCATCTTCAGGATTTCATCGCAGGCGGACAGCGTCAGATCGATCAGGGGCTTTGTAACGTGAAATTTTCCGTTCCGGACCCGGTCATAGACCGTTTCCACGTCATGGGTAAAGGCAGCGACCCTGTCAAATCCGAACATGGCGCCGGAGCCTTTGATGGTATGCATGGCACGGAACACCCTTCCGATAAGCTCCTCATCGGAAGGCATTCTTTCCAGTTCCAGCAGCGCCGTCTCCAGCTCCGTGAGCAGTTCGTGCGCTTCTTCCTTGAAAGCTTCCCTGTGGTTATCCATCATCCCAGCACCTTCTTTACAACCGCAATAAGTTGTTCCGGTTTAAAGGGTTTGACGATCCAGCCCGTGGCGCCCGCGGCTTTTCCTTCCTGCTTTTTTTCCACCTGGGATTCGGTTGTCAGCATGATGATGGGAATGAATTTACAGGACGGCAGCGCCCGCAGAGCCCGGATCAGGCCGATGCCATCCAGGTTCGGCATGTTCAGGTCCGTAATGACCATGTTCAGGGCCTGGTTATCAACTTTGTTCAAGGCATCTTTTCCATCCACGGCTTCGATGACCTCATAGCCCGCGTCCCGCAGGGTGAAACTGACCATCTGGCGGACGCTGGCGGAATCATCAACGGTCATGATTACTTTGCTCATGTCTCATCCCTCCATGACCACAGGCAGGGGTTGTCCCCGCCAAGCGTGCAGGCCTTCGGCCTTCGGTAGCCGGACGATTCCAGAATCGTTTTGAACGTTGCCGGCATGTGTTCCATCAACGTCAGGTTCTGGCCCGCTTTCAGGCAGGTACGGTGAAGCGAGCAGATCAACTGCAGAAAGGATACATCCGCGCTGGTGACGCCGTCCAGATTCAGCAGCAGGCGATTTCCGCTGCTTTGAAACTCCCGCAGAGTCTCCAGGCATTCCTGGGCGTTCTGAATGGAGATGTCTCCACTGACCAGCAATTGGGTTTGATCCGGTGAAGCTTCGATTTCGAATGGGTTCATTTTCTTACCTCTTTTAAAGGCTATGGGCTATTGGCTATGGGGTGAAGGCGGTAACCTTCGGTCTTTTGGGCTGACTTAAAACAATTCCACATTGTCTCCCAGGTCCTCGCCGGCTTCCGGATCGGGCAAGGATTCCTGTGTTTGCACCTCTGATAAGGGTTCATGAGCTTCGGTTACGGTCAGGGGTTTCCGAGCTTCCGCATCCGGTAAGACTTCCTGTGTTTTTACATCGGGCAGGATTTCCTGCGCTTTTGAATCGGCCGCTACGGACTCCGGCACGTCCGCATCGGAAAATAGGATATCTTCAAAAAGGAAATCATCGAAAATTTCAGGTTCTTCGGTTGTGCTTGCCGGTGTCTTATCGGGCGATGTCATTTCAAGGATAACGGCTGCAGGAAGGACTGTGGCGGCTCCGGCAATGGACTCGTGAATCTCGCGTTCCCTTTCCATGGTATACCGGCCGGTCATATCCGCCATTTCCTTGCGGTCGGCATCTCCAGCGGCGGCAGGGCTGAGGGCGCGCATCTTTTCGACCATGGATTCCAGGTCCAGGATGACTTTCCGGATCTCTCCGCTGATTCTCTCATGCACGGTAATGCCCTGAATCGTCGTTTCAATGTCCAATGTCAGGGCATTGGCATCATGGTCAATGCGTGCCAGAAGATCGGAAACAGTATGGTCCATTTGGTGAAGAGAGGAGATCATTCCTTCGATCTGAGCCGACATTCCGATCTGTTGAATCCGGCCGGCCTGCCCTGTCTGGCGGGTTCGATCGGCAGGGACGATTCCTTCCGGCTGAGTTGTCTGGTGTGGGTCGAAGGAACCGGCTTCCTCCATAACGGCTCTCAGACTGCCGGAAATTTCGTCAATTTTCTGCGATGTCTCGTTCGATAATCGACTGATCGATTCGGCCAAAATTCCCAGTGCCGCACCTTCCTGCCCGAGATGGGCAGCGTGAATGCTGGCATTGAGGGCGATCATCCGCATCTGAATGCCGATTTTATCGATTTCGCGGATAAAGACGGTCATGTCCCTGGCGCTGGCAGTGACACGTTCCATGGAGGCGGACCACTCTCGGTTGATCTCTCCATAACTGGTGATGGCTTCTCCCAGTGAGGACAATTTCTTTTCCAGATCCGACAGAAACGATTCTTCCTTCTGGCTGCCCGCGCTGGCCAACGTCTGCATTTCTCCGGCCATGACGGTTATTTCGGAGGCAATCCGTTTCAGATTTTCGATGATTCGTCCGACAGCGGAAAGCATGTCTGCATCCGCATCTTTCAACTGGACGGATTGTACCTGGCAGGGGACCATGATTTCGGCAAGTCCGGAATGGGCTTCGGAGCGATTTTCGATGTGCTTGCGGAAAAGCTGCAAGGGGGTTGACTGCTTTTCATCGGCTTTGGCCGAAGGCGCTGAACCGAGTTTTTCCCACACATCCTGAAGCGCATCCCGAACATGTTCCATGCGCTGGCGGGTGATATCGTGAAACTGCATGGATGACACCACTTCTCCGATACTTTGAGAAATGCGCTTCCAGCGGGTGGCGATCTCTCCCAGTGTTTCGGATGAACTTTGATGGCGCTGGGTCATGGCGGACAGATTATGAACCGCCTGATCCAGGATCAAACGGGCATGACCCTGTTGTTTTTTTTCAAAGTTCGTCATCCGCAGCAGTCCCTGACGGATCATGTCCGCCAGATTCTCCGAATGTTTCATCAACTCGGCCGATTTTGCCGTCACATTAGCGGCAAGCTTTCTCACCTCCTCGCCCAGCGCGGTAAAGCCCGTATCCCGACTGCCCAGACGGGCGCTCTCGATTTTGATAAAATTGCAAAGTACATGCAGATTGCGGATGGTCTGATCGAAGCGCTCAAGCTGGGCGTCGATGGCTTCGAACCGGCTCAGCAGGGAAGAAAGAACGGATACGCCTTTTCCGGACAAGTCATCCTGCTCCTTAACCTGAGCAAATACGGCTTGCAGCCCGTCCATATCCTGCTTCAGTTCCTCCCCGGATAAACATTTCGCAACCTGTGAAGAGAGCTCGGACAATCCTTTGGTTTGGAAATAGAACTCCTGAAGTTTCTCCCCAAGCTGCATGAATTCGCCTTCCGTGCTCGCTGACAGATCATGCAAGATTTGATTGGCGCCCAGCAGACGGTCCCGCCATAACGGCAATGATGCGGCGTTGCGGTTGTTCCAGTTTTTAAGAGCGGAAATTATCATGGTCGATGAATATCTCACGGGTTTTCATGAAAGTGTTAAGTCCCAAGACAGGATGTGATAAAATCATATCTTTTTTCCCCTCCCCATATGCAGCCGTTCTTCTATGTGGCTGATGGTGGCCATAATCTCTCCGGGGGTCAGGGGGTTCTGGGCATATGCGTCTTTTTCCGGATTCAGGATGCTTGCAATCCGTTCCATGTTTCCCAGTCCGGAAATGAACATGATCGAAATAGAGGCATGATGATGGTGAATCCAATCAATAAATTCAATGCCGCCGGGATGATGCCCCAGAAAAATCCGAATCACCAGATCAAAAGGGAGGCGGATCTTCTGAGAAGTGATGATTTTTCGCCTCGCATCTTCATCTCCGAATGCCGAATCCATGACAAAACCGTTTCGGCGAAGATGCCGAATGATGGAATGCTTGAGCTCGGCTTCTTCATCGACCACCAGAACGCGTTTAATATATTTCAGCATAGAATTACTCATAGAGATTATATTAAAAATTTTATTGGGGTTCAGGGAGATGCCCCCAATTACCTTCCGGTTAAGATGCTGTACCAACGCCACTTATATATTCTTTGAACCGATAGCCTCGGCAACAAATAACCCGCTTCCGGGATGTGTTGACATTACATACAGCAGGATTCATGCCACATCTGTATTGGGCCAGTAACGTTATATATCCTATTGAAATAATAGCTATAATAAAAAAATGCACGTTGGGGGCATTAAGGTTGGGTTACGACCTAAATGTCGCGGGTGGATATGAAACAGAGGGATGAGGAATGGAAGATGGAGACAGAAGAATCCGATATAATGTGTAAATATGGCTTACGACATTTAAGTCGCAGACAGACGACGCAAAAGTCGTATTCCAGAAGAAGGGATCTGCTTAGCAAATAGTCATCTTTTAAATCATGAATTGGATTGGATACAACAATCAAATGAAGAGATGAAAACAACCTGAAGTCTTTGAAAAAACACGGATTAGATATTTAAATTGACATTATGAAATTAATGCAAATACTAAAATGGACACTCATATACCATCTGGAATTTACCCCCAGACATGAATGATATTTACCGCTCTTATTCCGGTTCCTGTCTCCTGGCTTCATTCTGACGGTAAAATTTTAAAATCATCACCCTTATTAATGGTTCTTCGTCACTGTTGACCACTTTCTTCATCACCTGCAAACAGTACGAATCGATCAATTTTTAATTGATTTTCTCAAAAAATCGAAGGAGGTAAAAATGGAAAATTTTTTGTTATTAACCCATCCTGCCGCCGGGGGACTTGCAACGCTCGCTGCGCTGTGGGTTTATGTGGACACGCTAAACGCTAGCAGCGCTTCTGAAGCGCGGATTAAAAATGTCAGCTTGATATGTGCGGGTTTAATGTGGACAGCCTACTTTCTTGGAGGCTATCTGTACGTGATGGATTATGCCGCGGATAAGGAAATTATAAAAGCAGGTCCTTGGGCTTTTGGGCATAATTATTTCATGGAAGTGAAAGAGCATGTGTTTCTGATGCTTCTTTTGCTTGCCACATACCTTCCGGTTGCTGCCGCTGAAAGACTTGGCTCCAATAAAGCCGCTAGAAAAATTGTTCTTTGGGTGTCCGGACTGATAGTTCCGATCTCTTTATCTATGGAAGGTTCCGGGGCTATTATCAGCGTAGCCGTCAAAATTGGTTTGCTATTTAAAATGAAAGGGGGCTAACCATGGAACAGACTGAACTTGGAAAATATACAAGATCTTTTGGCCTATCCTTAGGGATCACCAGTTTTTTAAGCGCGCTTCTCGTCATTTTGAAGGAAACACACGAGGATACCGTTCTTGCCTGGATGAAGACTGCCACGCTTCATCATTGGGTAACTCACGGATTAATCAACCTTGCTATTTTCGTGGCGCTGGGATTGGCGCTGTCGAGACCAAACAATGGCGAGGGCGTAAATATATCAACGAAAACTCTTGCAATTTGCATTGCCGGCTCTGTTGTTTTAAGCGGCATACTTATTGCCGGCTTTTTTCGTTAAAAAAGAAGCGTTACATCAACCCATACAATGCGGCACACGCCTATTTTTTTGAAGATTTTGCCAATAAGTTCTTGCGTTCCGCATTGCTTTGGAGTGGGTTGCCGAGAGGCTTTCTGCAACGGTTGAAAACACCTTGTTGGGGATTGCTCAATGTCCTGTGCTAATATCCCAGATTCTCGCCCACAAGAATAACATGGATACGGTCCTTGATCATGTGTCCTTCGATGATGCTCCACATATTGCAAATACGCTGGGGAGTTTTACAGTCCACGCACAGTCCGGTTTCCACGCAAGGGGTATCCACACCGATTCGGGCTGCATTCACCGGAGCCGCATAGTGCTTGACCCGCGCAATGGCCGATTCCAGATCCGCTGCAATCTTGTTGATCCCCATCACCAGAATGACCTTCCGGGGCCCAAATGCCATGGCTGCAACCCGGTTCCCCATGCCATCCAGGTTGACCAGCTTTCCATCCAGGGTGATGGCGTTGGAACTTGCAATCATCACATCGGCCGTCATTCCCTTTCGCCTGAGTTCCAGCCCTTCCTCGGGTGTTATGCCCGTCAGGTAAGGATCGATGATTTCAATTCCGGGCAGCCTGGCCATCTCTTCCCATAACCCCATATTTGCGGTTGTCATGGAACCACATCGATAGACGAGGGCTCTTTCCGGAATCATGGAAAGGATTTCGTCCCTGGCTTGAGCAGCCGTGGGCGCATAGCTGCCGGCCATTCTGCGCTTCTCCAGGTGCTTGATGATTTTTTTTGCAACCGTATCCCCCCACAGGGTCTGATTTTTATCCATGCTGTTTCTCCGTTTCCCGCCGTTATCGGAATATGCTGTTATTTCTTGATTTACATGATGTATTATGCTCGGGCAGACAGATATTATCTGAAAACAAGGCATTTATATCAAGTGCAGATCGTTAACTATCCTATTTTATTATTAAAAGCAAAAAATAAGGTTCTGGGCTATCGGCTTTCAGCCTAAACCCCTTCGGCCTTATTTGCCAGTGCGCGGTGGATTGCGTCGTCAAGCTCCTTAAGGTGATAAGGCTTACCCAGAAATGCCTGGGGCCATTCGGGATGGTCGCCGGCCAGAGCCTGATCCTTGTCGTAGCCGCTGGAAAGGATTACCGCAATGCCCGGTGAAAGCTTGCGCAGGGCCGCCAGCGTCGTCCAGCCGTCCATGCGCGGCATGGTCAAATCGCAAAGTACGCAACGGATTTCATCCGTGTGTTGCCGGAACATTTCCACGGCGTCAAGGCCATCCCTGGCTTCAAGCACCGTATAACCCAGGCGTATGAGCATCACCCCGGCCAGTTTTCGCACCGGTTCCTCATCGTCGACCAGCAGTACCGTGCCGCCGCCTTCGATCTTGGAAAATTTCTCTGTTTTAACGGTCTGTAGCGCTCCCGGCATGGCAGGCAGGCCGGGCCGGCAAGGGACTCCTTCCGGCGTTACAGGCAAAAAGACCCGAAAGATACTCCCCCGTCCCGGCTCGCTCTCCACCGTGATAACCCCGTGGTGCGCCCGCACAATTCCGAGAACCACGGGCAATCCCAGCCCCCGGCCGGTGAACTTGGTGGAAAAAAACGGGTCGAAGATCTTTTCGAAGTCCTTTTCCGCGATACCACAACCCACGTCTGCCACTTCCAGACAGGCATAGGCAGGGTCCCGGGGCTGCCAGTCGATGGGAAAGCGCGGCGAAGCGGGAATGTCCGCTGCATCAACGGTTTTGACGGTCAGGTGAATGGTGCTCCGGCCCTCATCGATGGTTTCCCAGGCATTGGTGGCCAGATTGGTCAATACCTGCTGGATCTGGTTTGCAATGGCGCGGATGACCGGGCCGGGTGAAGGCAATTCGGCTTCCAGCACCAGGTCTTTTGGCATGGCGGCCCGAAGCATGGGCAGGCTTCGGCGGCAGGCTTCGGACAGATCCATGGGTTCATGCTTGCCGGGCGTTTGCCCCAGATAGGTCAGCATCAGACCGCTCACCTCCGCCGCCTTGCGTGCCGCCTGCATGGCTGAGACCAGACTCTCGACCGGATTTACACCCAGCGGCAGGTCGTCCAGGGCCATTTCGAGATTCCCCATCACCGCCTGAAGCTGGTTGTTGAAATGGTGAGCAATGGCCCCGGCCATGCGGCCCAGGCTTTCGGCCTTCTGAAGTTGCCGGTTCAGTGCTTCGAGCTTCGCCTTTTCCTCTTCTGCCCGTTTGCGCTGGGTGATATCCCGAATGAGTCCATCATAAGCAATCATCGCTCCCGAGGCATCGCGCTGAGGAACCGGCGTGTTGACGACCCACCGTACTGCTCCGTCCTTTCGCTGAATCCGATGCTCTATTGGGCCGGGATCATTGCCGGAGAGGATGAGGGACGCATGGTTTTTAACGCGGTCACGGTCCTCCGGAAGAATCATGGTAAACCAGAGATAGTGATCCGCGGCGAATTCCTCCTCCGAATATCCGGTTACAGCGATACACGCCGGGCCGTGAATCGTTCTTGCCACCTGGCCGTTATCGATATACACCGTGAAGATGTAATCGGTTACCGCGGAGGTGATCCGTCGATACCGATCCTCGCTTTCCCGTAGGGCCTGCTCCGCCTGCCTGCGGTCGGTGATCCGGATATTTTCCTGCTCCTGTTTGATCCCGAGCAGCTCCGTTTCCAGTTCGGCAATCCGCTCCCGAAGCAGTGCGGACCTCAATCGCTGTATGGGTTTGCCTTGATTTGTTCCGTCCATGGGGTGCCTCGTCTTCCTTGTCCCTCGGGTCTTTTCATCTCAATCCCCCTTTCCAAAGGGGGGAGGCTTTCATGCTTCATTGTGATCACGATGATTTCAGGTAGTTGCGTTGAGGGTTAGAAATCTTTGAAATCGTTCTCATTCATGGGAATGATGTCATCGGGATGAACCTCTTTGGACCTGTTGAGTGTCATGGCTTTTCCCTTTAAAGGTTTTTTGGCAACGGTTAAAGCCTTTTTTGGTGACTGCCGGGCAGGTCCTCCGATTTTCGGACGTCTGAGCGTGCCGGAGCGGTCCTGCAATGCCGCGGCATTTCCGCCCACCATGGCTGCCAACTCTCCCACAAACGCTTTCATCTCTTCGGCCTGGGCGTTCAGTTCTTCAGATGCCGAGGCCGACTCCTCGGCGGTTGCGGCATTCTGCTGGGTGACTTTATCCATTTCCGTGACTGCGATGTTCACCTGCTCGATGCCCTGAGCCTGCTCAGTGGATGCGGCCGCGATCTCGCCAACCAACTCGCCCACTTTAACGGTGCTGCCGGCTACTTCCTTAAAGGCGTCGTTGGTGGTCTTTACCAGCGCGGTCCCCTCCGTGACTTTTTTCACGGTGCCTTCAATCAATGCCGCGGTGTTTTTGGCGGCATCCGCCGCGCGCATGGCCAGATTCCGGACCTCATCGGCCACAACCGCAAATCCGGCGCCGGCTTCCCCGGCTCTGGCAGCTTCCACGGCGGCGTTCAAAGCCAGAAGATTGGTCTGGAAAGCGATTTCATCGATGGTCTTGATGATCTTTGAGGTTTCCTCGCTGGCTTTAGAGATTTCCTGCATGGAGGTGGTGAGCTGGCTCATGGACGTATTGGCTTTGTTGACCACCTGGTTGGCCTGTTTCATCAGGGAGTCGGCCTGTCCGGAGTTGCTGGCGTTCTGTTTGGTCATGGAAGACATTTCTTCAAGGGACGATGAGGTCTCTTCCACGGATGCCGCCTGCTGGGAAGAGCCTTCGGCCAGAGACTGGGATGCGGCGGAAACCTCTCCGGCTGCGGACGCTACCTGGTCCGATGCTTCGGTCAGTCCGGTGATTACCCGGTTCAGAGCCCGGGTAATCGACAGCGACAGGTAGATTCCCAGAAAGATCGAAACTGCAACGCCAAAAATAATCAGGGAGCTAAAAACCAGTTTGATGGTTCCGGCGGTTTTGTCAAAAGCCTCGTCGGTCGCTTTGGCGCCGGTTATTTCCAGGGCAATGATTTCATCCACCAATTTGGCGTTTTTTTGAAAAAGATCCCGTGTCTTTCCGAAACTTGAGGTGTGGGCGGCATCCAGGTCCCCTTTTTTGACCAGCGAAATGACATCCTGGTGGGACTTTTTCCAGCCGTCCCATTCCTGGACCAGTTTTTTCCACAAAACATCTTGTTCCGGTGTCTTATGACGCGATTCATAAATCTTCCAGCCTTCATCAATGCTTTTCCATGCAGCATCCAGATTGGCATATTGACGTTTGATGATTTCAGCGTCTTTATCATAACAGAGGATTCTTTCCGCTTGCGAGATGGCTGTCTGGGCTTCATTGATGATTTCCAGACCATAGATACTATGTAGGTCTTCCCCGGTATCATCCTGGGCATTTTTTGCCACATTCAGGGACCAGAAACCCACTCCTCCGATGATTGCCGCGATCACGGCCACAATCGCAAACCCGCCAATCAATTTGGTGCTTAATTTGATGTTTTTCATTGCGAATCTCTCCTTATATGAATCAAAACAATTGTTATTATCTGAGGTCCATCTGCGATACTGTCTTTTCCTAACCCTTAGCCCCTTCTTACGCCGCCTTTTCCAGCAACCCGATTTCGTTTTCGGTCAGCACCTTATCAATATCCAGAAGGATCTTGACGCCGCCCTCGATTTTGGCCATGCCCAGGATATAATTGGTATTCAGTTGGGTTCCGAACATGGGGGCGTTTTCGATATCGTTGCCGCTGATATTGAGCACTTCGGACACGGAATCCACCACGATGCCGATGTTGAGGGGAGTATCCCGCAGATCGATCTGAACCACGATGATACAGGTACGCTCCGTATAGTCCATGACCGACATGCTGAACCGCAGTCTCAAATCAATGACCGGAATGACCTTGCCCCGAAGATTGATGACGCCTTTCACGAAATCCGGGGCCTGGGGCACCGAGGTTATGGGCATCATGCCGATGATCTCCCGGATTTTCAGGATGCCGATGCCGTACTCTTCCCCGGCCAGGGTAAATGTCAGGTATTTTCCTTCTCTGCCGCCGGTGGTTTGAGCCGCCTGGGTTACTTTGCTGATTCTGTCTTGCATATCGATTGTTCCTCCATAACCGTAAGATGATGTTGTGATCTCCGACTCAACACGACGGATTCGGGGATCTTTCAAAGCTATTCTCTTTTTTTGCAAAAAGTGGTCTGTGCGAATTTTCGCATATTTCTAAAGAGAGTTTGTCTGATGCCTCGGTATCCTGGCTTGTCGGCAGTTTGTCTTCCAGGCAGTTGATTACAGCCATCAGCTCTTCAGGAGTCAGGGGGTTTTGGGCATAAGCGTCTGTTTTCGGATTGATGATGGACGCAATCCAATCCATGTTGCCCAGTCCGGAGATAATGACAATTGAAATCTCCGGATGGCAACGGTGAATCCATTCGATGAAATCAATGCCGGCAGGGTGATGCCCCAGAAGAATCCGAATCACCAGATCATAAGGAAGCCCGATTTTTTGTGAAGTGGTGATTTTTCGCCGGGCATCCTCATCTCCGAACGCCGAATCCATGACAAATCCGTTTCTGCGAAGATGCCGAATGATGGAACGCCGGAGTTCGACTTCTTCATCAACAACCAGAATGCGTTTAATGTGCGGATGCATGGTGGGATATCCCCGAAGTATGAGTAATGGGCATACGCCCGAAGTCCGACTAAGTCATTATACGGGATATGTAAAGCAGGATTCGTGCCGGAATGGATAAAGATAAAATATAGTTGATATTTTATTGAAATAATGAACGATTAATATTTATGTATTTGTAGGGACAGCATACGGGGCAGCGACATAAACGTCGATATTTTTTTGTTCATTAACAAGCAAGGATCATAAAAAACAACAAAACAAATTGATATAATTCATAAAAAATACATGCGACATAAAAGCCGCATGCTGCGACATAAAGGTCGTGTCACAGAAACTCCGAAATCAGTGGTTTCATTCGCGGATTTTCTTTCATCTGGATGAGTTTTCGCTGAATCTGCCGGACAGACACCCCCAGAATTCGAGCTGTCTGTCTGCGGTCCCCGCCGGTTTGAGCAAGGACGAATGCGGTGTGAATTTCATCATTTTCCTTAAGACTGCACAAGGTTCGCTCAAAACCAGCAGGTTGATTTGCTGATCTCGGGTTCAGGCTTTGGGGCTGAATGAGGTCGGAATCTGAAAGCAGCACCGCCTGCTCCACCCACTGGCTCAGCTCCCGGACATTTCCCGGAAAGGATTCCTGACTCAGTAGGTTCAACGATTCGGTGCTGAAACCCGAAATCTGTTTGTTGTGGCGGATGCAGGCCTGCTTCAGAAAATGTGACGCCAGCAGTAGGACATCCTTTCCGCGTTCCCGCAGCGGCGGAAGATGAATGTGGGCGGATTTTAACCGGTACAGCAGATCGAGCCTGAATTTTCCCTCCTGGCAGGCCTTGTCCAGGTTTTGATTGGTGGCCGAGACAATCCGCACGCTGATGGATATTCCACGGGAATCCCCGATGCGGACCACGGTTTTTTCTTCAAGCACCCGAAGCAGTTTGGCCTGAAGATGCATCGGAAGTTCGCCGATTTCATCCAGAAACAGCGTTCCGCCATTGGCCTGCTCAAAATAACCGGCCATGTCTTTTTCAGCGCCGGTGAAGGCTCCGCGTGTGTGCCCGAAAAACTGGCTTTCGAAAAGGGTTTCCGGAACCGATGCCATGTTGACCGCGACAAATGGACCCTTGGGATTGAGCCCGGAGTGATGAATCCCTCTGGCGATCAATTCCTTGCCGGTTCCGGATTCTCCGGTGATCAATATCGGCGTTCCGCTTCTGGCCATGATTTCCGAATACGACAGGAGACCTTTCATGGGCGGATACTGCGTGATCATTTCGGAAAAAGCGGCCGGAACCTCAAATCCGGAATCTTCCGGTTTTCCCTGCCCGATAAATGCCAGAAGGCCCTTTCGCTCATAAGCCCGCTCGATGGTAAGCAGCAGCCGGTCATTGTCCACCGGCTTTACCAGATAATCATAAGCGCCCAGATGAAGGGCTTTAAACGCCACCGACGCATCTTCCACCGCGGTCAGCATGATGAATTCCGTGGACGGCGCGTAGGGCTTGGCTGCCTCAATGACCTGGAGGCCATCGATGCCCGGCATCAGAAGGTCGATCAGCGCCACATCGTAATCCTTGGATCTTATCCGGGAAATGGCTTCCTTGCCGTTGTCGCAGATATCCACGCCGGCAAAACCTTTTCGCTTCAGAAGACGGCGGACCGAAGTCAGTGCAACGGCCTCATCATCCACAACCAGGATTCTCATAATTTTTGCCTCCCGGTGGTATTGATCGATTCCATCAGCGATTTTAACGGGACAGGCTTGGGAAACAGATAATCGGGCCTGGGCGCATGATCTGGTTTGGTCTCAAGCTGACCCGGATTTCCGGAAAAAAGAATGACGGTAATCAGCGGATATTTTTTCTTGATCTGGGTTAACAGATCCCACCCGTTCATCCCCGGCATCATGATATCCGAAATCACGATATCCACTTCCGGATGATTTTCGATATATCCCAACACTTCTTCGGATCTGGCAAGCGTTTCCAGCGGAATATTTTTTACCGAGACAAAATATTTGCTGAGCATCGCGAGCACGCCCGGATCATCATCCACACAGAGAATGGTGGGCCGAAGCTCGATTGGGCAATCCTTGTTGACCGGCAAATAGACGGTAAACCGCGTGCCGATTCCCGGCCTGGAGAGCACGCCGATTCGTCCGGAATGTTCCTTGATGAGTCCGTAGGAAAGGGAAAGCCCCAGACCCGTGCCGCCCGTATCCCGGCGGGTTGTGAAAAAAGGTTCAAATATCCGGTCCATGATTCCGGGTTTCATGCCGGCGCCGTTATCTTCCACTTCAATCAGGACCGACTGAATGCGATGAATGTACCGGGTGGCAATTAAAATTCTGCCTTTTTCCTTTGTAGGCAGGGCGTTTGCCGCATTCAGGAGCAGATTGGCCGCCACCTGTTCCAGTTTCATCAAATGCCCCTGAATTTCGGGCAGATCGGGGGATAACTCCATTTTGATCTGGGAGGCTGCTTTTCTGAGCTGACCGCCAACGATCACCATGGTTTTTTCGATCACATCATTGACGCAAACCGGACGGGTGAGCGCGCTCTGATCCATGCGGGCAAAATCCTTCAGGCTGGTAACCACCTTGGTGATGCGGTCCGAACCGATGCGGATGGCCTGTATCATTTCCTCCATATCCTGGCAGAGCTCCGGAATACGAAGTCCGGCGGTCTGCCATTCCGGGTGGGTTTTTGAAAATCCGGTAATGATGGGTTTCAGAAAGAGCCATGTTTCTTCCAGAAGCGGCATGTTATACGTGATAAAGCTGTTGGGGTTGTTGATTTCATGGGCCACCCCAGCCACTACCTCGCCAAGGGACGCCAGCTTGTCCGCCTGAATCACCTGCTGAAGGCGGTATTCGGATTCCATCTGAAGCTGTTTTTCCTGGGTGATGTCCTGCCATGAGCCGATGATGTAGCGGGCGCCGTGGGTCCTGTCCAGCAGCTTGCGCCTGTCCCTGAACCATTTGTAGGATCCATCGGCGACGGCAAAACGATATTCGAGCGGGCTGTCACATGCGTTGCAGGATTCAGGCAATTTGACCAGGGCCATGGATTGATCTTCCGGATGAATGTGCTCATTCCAGAAATCCGGGTTGCCGGTAACCGTTTCAGGCGAATATCCGGCAATGGTCTGGATGGCTGGATGGATAAACAGGATCCGAAACGGATCATCTGCATCGCAGACAAAGGGGATGATCGGCAGACATTCCAGCAATAATGAAAGCTGTTCCCTGAAAAGCAACGGCTCATTGTCCGGCTGCGGCTGTTGCATGTTGGTTTTGCGTGATGGCGTCATATATATAGCCTATGAAGGATTTCTGAAAGGAGAGGCGGCGCAAACCCCAGTTCTCTGGCGGCTTCGATATTCAAGGATACATCAACAGGTCTGAGCGCTGCCATGGGAATATCCTTCTGAAAACAGGGAACAATGGCGTCGGATTCGATATTCAGCACATCCGCCAGAAGCCGTCCGAACTGATAACGGGTGATGCGCTCCGCCCCACCCAGGTGAAGCAGACCACGTGACTTTCCAAGCGCCAGAAGAATCCCTTTCGCCGCTGTATAAACGTCAAGAGGGGTTCGAACCTCATCCACAAAGAGCCGAATTTTTTGGCCCTGTTTCAGCAAAATTGCCGGCGGCTGATACCGGGCAGAGGGTTTGTCGCCAAACATCAGGGACATGCGGCAGACCGATGCTTCCGGATAGATTCGCTGGATTTCCGCTTCTGCGCGGGCCTTTTGTTCGCCATACAGATTCACGGGATTAACGGGATCCGATTCCCGGTAAGGGGCATTTTGTCCGTCAAACACCAGATCGCTGGAAGTAAATACCATCGGAATCCCGTGGTCAGCGCACCATTTGGCTATAAAAACGGCAGCATCCACATTGATTTTACCGGACTGTGCCGGATTGGCCTGGCAGGCGTTGGGATCAGCCATTGCGGCCGTATGAATCACCGCGTGGGGAAGGACGCTATCCATTACCCGTTTGACTTCCCGATGTCGGGTGAGATCAGCTCTGAAAACAGCATGAGGATTCAGGGCCGACGAATGGGAAAATACAACGCCATAAACCTGCCACAAGGCCGATGCAGCCTGGCATACGGCTGACCCCAGGAATCCTCCCGCGCCGGTTACCAGCAGCTTATTCATTCTTCCTCATTTTCTTTCCCTATCGGTTCTGTATATCCATAGGGAAAAGCCTTTGCACTGTCAATAGCGTATTTTCAACTAAGCCAGGGCGGTATCCCTGTTATTCCATCGGCAGAATCGCGTCCGTATCGCCGGCCATGGTCAGGCCCATCACGGCACACGCTGTTTTTGTCTTTGGATGTATTTTCATTTTAATATCCCTCCCTGTCTCCCTCATTTGCCCTGAATCATACGCATGAGCGTCCGGTTTTTTTCAATGAAGTGATGTTTCAGTGCTGCTGCGGCATGGACTGCAACGGATGTTGCCAGCACCACCCAGAGCGTCTCGTGGATTTCAAGCAGGATTTTCCCCAGACGGATATTGTCACTGACAAAAGTCGGCACTTTAAATAAGTCAAAGGGATAGACCGGATGACCGAAGGACTGTGACATCAGTATCCCGATAGTGGGTTGTGACAGCAGGAGGATGTACAGGAGAATGTGCATGGTGTGCCCGAGTTTGTTCTCAATCCTGCTGGTTCCCAGATCGCGCGGAAGTGGATTTACAAGTCGCCATAGCAGGCGTAGCAATACTAAAACCAGAATCGCAAAACCAAACGACTTATGTATGCCGATCATCTCCGCTTTACCGGGTCCGTTTGGCATATCCGCCGCAATATTCCCCCCGATGATAACGCCGATGATCATCAGGAATATAATCCAGTGAAAAAGACGGGCAATCAAACCGTAACTGTCTGGTGTGTTTTTTAACATTGGCTCTCCTCCGAATAAAAGATAACATATTTGATTAGCACGTATATCCGGAACGATCAAGGCGAATGATAATTTTCAGCTTGACGCCCTCCATATTGGTCATATAGTATGACCAATATGGAGGGCGTATCATGAAACAACAATACAATATTGCCGAAGCAAAATCTCATTTTTCCGAACTCGTAAAACGAGCCCTGCTGGGGGAAGAGATCGTGATAGCCAGGGACAACAAGCCGATCCTCAGACTGGCGCCCGTGGCAGAAGCAAGAAAGGGGCGGCAGCCCGGTTCGGGCAAAGGGCAGATACTTGCCATGACGCCTGATTTTGATGATCTGCCCGCGGATTTCAAGGAGTACGTTTGATGCAGAGACTTCTTCTGGATACCCATGCATTTCTGTGGTGGGTTAATGATGCTCCCGAATTGTCTGCTGCAGCCCGTTTATCGATCGCCGATGCAACCAACGACTGTTTCCTCAGCATGGCCAGTTGCTGGGAAATGGCTATAAAGTTAAGCCTCGGCAAACTGCGGCTTGCAAGGTCCATTGATCGTTTCGTGTCGGAGCAACTGGCGGCCAACGGTTTTTTGCTGTTGAACATCGAATTGCGCCATACGGCAAAGATCGAGAAGCTGCCGTTTCACCATCGGGATCCGTTTGATCGTCTGCTGATAGCTCAGGCGATTTCGGATAAACTGACGATTGTATCGGCGGACAGCAGCTTCTCCGAATACGGCGTGAAGATCCTCTGGTAAAAGTTTCCTGTCTGAACACCGAGAACCCCCCCCTATTGCTCTTATACCCCGTCATATTGCCGGGCGCTATATTGTACAATTATGTAGATAATAACTATAAAATAACAATTACGTATTATAATAATATTAAAATAAATAAAATAGTAATATACTTACAATATGTTACTACGCTATTTGTGTGTGGCATGCTTGTTGCTTAAGTATATGACTAACAGAATCATAAAAATCAGAGAGGAAGAAAAAATTCTTCGAAATTCTGCTTCTTGCTCAAAGGATGCGAATGCGGGCATTGATCTGCGGGTTTGCCATCCGCAAAAGTCAAAGGAGAATTTAATGAAAAAAGTAGAGGCCATTATAAAGCCATTCAAATTGGATGATGTCAAAAAAGCGCTGAACGACGTGGGTATACAAGGGATGACCATATCAGAAGTAAAAGGGTACGGTCGTCAAAAAGGTCATAAGGAAATCTACCGGGGCGCAGAATATGTGGTGGATTTTGTGCCTAAAATCAGGGTTGAGGTCATTGTTGTGTCCGAGCAGGTGGACTTGGTCATAGAAAAAATTCGAGATTCCGCAAATAGCGGGAAAATTGGAGATGGAAAAATTTTTGTGAGTCCTATTGAGCAGGTTGTTCGAATCAGAACAGGAGAGAAGGGAAGGGATGCTCTTTAGCTCAACCCACTGCCTTTTAACCTCTTTTTAGCCTGCTCCAGAAAGAACAGGCTAAAAAGAGGTTTCCTGTTGGTGGATGTGTTGGTGTAAGAGGGGGGGGTAATGAAAAAAATAGAGGCCATTATAAATCCATTCAAATTGGGTGATGTCAAAAAAGCGCTGAACGACATGGGGATTCACGAAATATCCACATCCCGGATAAATGGGCATGGTCGCCAAAAAGGTCATAAGGAAATCCACCGGGGCGCAAAATATATCGTGGATTTTACCCCCAAAATCAGGGTCGAAGTCATTGTCAACCCCAACCTGGTAAACCTGGTCATAGAAAAAATTCGGAATTCGGCCAATACCGGGAAAATTGGAGATGGAAAAATTTTTATCAGCTCGGTTGTGTGATATGGCTTATGAGATCAGTAAGATCTGGTTTTTGGGAGAGCGGCTCTCGCCGGAGGCAATCACACGAATGGCCGGCGTTCCCTTGACCGGACATTTGTTTTGGCAGATCCCGCACCCCACGCATTGCCGCAGGTTGACATAGGGCTGCTTCATGCGAAGCCGCTCAGTGCCGAAGCCCGCGACATCGGCTTCACGAAAAACCACAGCTTTGGGGGAGGTCGGACAGACTTCCTCGCAGACAATGCATGCCCCATTTTCCGTCCAGGGCAGGCATCTTCCCCGATCCACAAACGCCGATCCGATCCGGATGGGGCCGGCGATCTTTTCCTTTCCCGTAATCAATTGAATGGCGCCCGTCGGGCAGACGCTGCCGCAGAGGGTACAGGAATATTCGCAGTAGCCGGTTGACATGCTTAACACAGGGGTCCAGATACCTGCGATGCCGGCTTCCCCAAGGGCCGGCTGAATGACGTTTGTCGGGCAGGCTTTCATGCAAAGGCCGCATCGCTGGCAGCGTTCCAGAAACCGGGTTTCCGTCAATGATCCCGGTGGCCGGATCAGTCGGGGGTCGGATGCCTGGTGAATCTGGCCGTCCAGTCGGCTGAGAAGCGGAAAAGCAATGCCGGCGGTAAGTCCGGTCAGCACCGCGCGCCTTCCCATATCCGGCGTCTGTTTCAGCGCTTGCTGCCGAATGAACCGGAACGAGAGGGCATCCTCGGGACAGACATTCTGGCAGTTGAAACAGCGGACGCACTCGGCAGGTTCCCATTTCAGGCCCGGCCGGGGAGATGCCGCACCCTGACAGGCTGCCATGCATTTATTGCAGTTTGTGCACCGGCTTTCGTCCTTTTCAAGACTCAGCGGGCTTTTAAAAGATAAGAGTCCCAGCAGCGCTCCCAGAGGACACAGCACGCGGCACCAGAACCGGGGACGAATCCGGTTCAGAAACAAGAGTGCCAAAACGATCAGGCCGATCACAAATCCGGTTTGATAGGTTGGATACCCAAAGCCAAGAACCGGCGATACGATGATTTCCGCGGTGTAGCTGAACAGATTCAGGATCTTGATATCGCTGGCCGCCATGGCATCAAACACTTCCTTGATGCCGATGTTTACGGCCGGCAGAATGGAAACCGAAAGTGATCGAAACAGCAGCGCGATCGGGTCGAGAAATCCCGCCAGGTTCAACCCGAACAGGGCGGACGCCAGAACCATCAAAAGCAGCCCATATTTCAGCCGCTGAGCGGGTGTTTTTTCGTTTCGGGATATAGCTTGCTTTCCCTTGACAGCGGGGTGGACGGAGCCGATTGCATGGTGAAGGGTTCCGAACGGACAGACAAAGCTGCAGAAAAACCGGCCCAGAAAAAGAGTCAGGCCGATAATGGCCAGCGCCCACCCGGCGCCAGCCAGCCACTTGTGCGTGGAAAACGTCGTGGACAGCCATATCAGCGGATCCATGTCAAAGAAGAACGTGACCGGGTAATTCAGGCGGATGTCCTTGGAGCCGGCGATTTCCTGGGAATAGTCCAGAAAGACATTCTGGGGAAGCCGGGTCTCCATCAGCAGAAACAAAAATAACAGCAGGAACAGGATCTGGGATACCCTTCTGAAATAAACAAGGCTCCGAATATTTTTCATAGCGTCGCCTGGAAGCGATTCAGCTTGCTGAAATCCGTGGTTCCCAGCCCCCATTTCTGGGCAAGTTGAATATGGGCGATTGCGGACGGTTGAATCTGAAACAGGTCACAGGCCCTGGCATCGGCCGCGACCGGGTCATCGCTCAGGATCAGGCGGTTGGCGACCGCAACATCGGATGCGCTTCCGCCGGAAGGGCCGTTTGCCGTCATGATGCGGATGGCGTCAATCAGGGTGATTGTGGGCCTGAAAAACTGGGCCAGGTCCACGATGCTTTGATGGATGTCCTGATGAAGCGCGTTTCGCCTGCCGCCGACCGCGCCGATCCAGCTTTTCATCCCCAAGGTGACTCCGCTGAGGCCATGGACCTTGGCAACCGGAAGGTTGATGATTTTATCGGCTTCCTTGAATGGCGTAAACACCGGCCAGACATTCAGGCGGTGTCCCTGAAGGTTCATGTCCCGCATGAGGTTGGACAGGGGATATACCAGATCAGCCCCTGTTTTTTTTGCCACCTGGTCGGCACCGGTAACCGCAAAGCAGTTTCTGGCTTCATGAATGGTGTTGTCGGCGATCCTGACTTTTTTGGCCCCGGCTTCCTGGCAGAGAAAAATAACGGTTTCAAGAACGTCCGGATGTGTGGTCGCGCCCAAATCCGGGGATCTGGCCCAGGAGAAGTTGGGTTTAATCACCACCACATCGCCCTTGGAAATGAATCGGGACATACCGCCGGCGGATTCAAAAAGTTTTCGAGTTAATGCTCTGACGTCACAGGGATTTTTGCTGGAAGACGCTTCCGCGATAAACCCGTTTCCCGCTTCGGCGGCGATTCCTGAAAAAGGCGTTGGGACCAGGCAGTAAAGGACTGCGCCGCCGGCCAGGCGGATGAACTGTCTTCGACTGATGAGCAAGGAGTTCGTGTTCATTTTGACACCTCACTTCTTATGTTTATTCTGGCGATTATATTTTTTATCCCATTTTACCACACCACCGGCCGGGAAGGCAATTGCCAGAATCAGCCCGTTAGAATTAATTCATCAGCAAAGGCTGTTGTTTTGAATATCCGTGCCGAATTCGCGGGTAGATGGTTATGGTGGAAACGTTGATCATGGCTTTTTGAGGAAGAAACGGGAAATAAAAATCAGTAGGAAATCCCTGCAGTCGCCTTTGAGTCGGCGGCTGCAGGGGTTCAGAGGGGCTACAGGGCGTCCACACCTTTTTCGCCGGTTCTGACACGAACCACCTGTTCAATGGGAATTACGAAGATTTTTCCATCGCCGATTTTGCCGGAATTAGCTGAATTGCGAATCTTGTCAATGACCTGATCCACCATTGAAGCAGCCACGATGACTTCAATTTTTATCTTCGGTATAAAATCGACAACGTATTCTGCGCCCCGGTAAATTTCCTTATGTCCTTTCTGGCGGCCATATCCTTTGACTTCGGATATGGTCATTCCCTGAATGCCCAGGTCGTTTAACGCTTCTTTGACATCATCCAGCTTGAATGGTTTGATGATTGCTTCGATTTTCTTCATTACGTCCTCCCCCCTTGTTGGCATAAAGCATTATTGCAAAAAATATTATCTTAAATGATTTGTTCCGATATAAATCAATTTCCCTATGAACTCGGAATTTCAAATGCTCTTTCTCCATGCTGGGAGTAGTCCAGGCCGGAGATTTCATCATCTTTCTCAACCCGCAACCCATGGGTCGCCAGACGGGTAATGGAGATGACGATCAGTGTGCCGACCGCGGTAAATGCGGCAGTTGCAGCGATGGAAATGATCTGGATCAAAAGCTGCTTGGGGTTGCCGTAAAGAAGGCCGACTCCGTTGGGATTAACTGCCGGATTGGCAAAAATGCCGGTTGCCAGGGCGCCCCAGAGACCGCACATGCCATGAACCCCAAAAGCATCCAGGGAGTCGTCATACCCCATTTTATGTTTTAATTTGGACACACAGATAAACCCTAAAACACCGGCTACCAGGCCGATGACCAGGGCAGCCGATAAATCCACGAATCCCGCTGCCGGTGTAATGGAAACCAGGCCGGCCACGATTCCCGAGGCAATTCCCAGAACCGTCGGCTTTCGGGTGAAGTACCATTCCGTGAACATCCATGAAATGGCGCCCATCGCAGCCGATGTGTTGGTGACCAGGAATGCGGATCCCGCAAGGCCGTCCGCGGCCAACTGGCTGCCGGCGTTAAACCCGAACCATCCAAACCACAGAAGCGCGGCGCCCAGTCCCGTCAGGGCAATGCTGGATGGGAACATGGTTTCCTTGCCGTATCCGATGCGCTTTCCGAGCACAAGCGATAGAACCAGCCCGGCAACACCGGCATTTATATGTACCACATTTCCGCCGGCAAAGTCCAGTGCCCCCATTTTGGCCATCCATCCGCCGCCCCAAACCCAGTGAGCTATCGGACAGTAAATAAAGACAATCCACAATGTCGTAAACAGGAGCCAGGAAGAAAATTTCATCCGGTCCACAATGGAACCCAATACGAGCGCAACGGTTATTCCGGCAAAAGTCATCTGAAACAGAACATATACATATGTTGGAATCGTCCCGGACAGGCTTTTTACGGTAATGTTGTTCAAAAACGTATAGTCCAGCCCACCGATCAGCCCGCCGATGTCCGGTCCAAATGCCAGGGTATATCCAATTACCACCCAGATCACACTGGCCAGACAGTAAGACATAAATGTCATGGCAAAAGTGTTCAGTAAATTTTTATATCGCGACATTCCGCCATAGAACAGCGCAAGTCCTGCTGGGGTCATCATCATGACCAGCGCCGTGGATACGATCATCCAGGCGGTATCGCCGGAATTTAAAGTCGCTTCTTCAGCAAAGGCTGAAGATACTGGGGACAGGGAAAGCATCAGGGCTAAAGCGGTTAATTTCTCATTCAGTTTCACTTGTGATCTCCTTTGTCGGTAAATAAAAAGTTTATGGTGCGGATCTTTTTAAAAATTTATATTAAAAAAGCAATATGCATGCCACCTATGAATATATCAATATATTATATGATAACAAGATGTTGTTTTGAATTGATATTTACCATAGCATACAATAATGTAATAATTAATGGGCTAAATGTATATATTCATAAAAAAAACGACATGTTGTAATAAATAGCTATTTTATTACAACATACAATAATGCAATAATTGGTGGGTTAAACGCATATTTGTATTAATTTGACTATCGCTTGATCCGCCGGCAATAATTATATCCGTAGCCCACCATGGGTTCAGGGTGCCATGGAATATCGAGAAAAAACACCGGCACCGGAACAACCCTATTGCAGGGATTGCCTTTAGCTGATCGCAATTTTTCGACTCGCAGGAGTTGAATGAATATCTTTGCTTGCATTTATAAAAGGCGCAAATTATGATTCAAAAATTGTGCGCTTTTGAAACTGAAGGTTTTTTGTGTGAATGTGAGCAGGCGAAATCCATGACCATTCGTGAGAAATTTGAAAAAAGGGAGAAGAGTTTTTTATCTCCTTTTGGATGTTTGAGTTCAGAATCCCGTGGCAGGGAACGATTTGAAGACCCTTGTCCTCTTCGTACGGCGTTTCAGGTGGATCGGGACCGGATTGTCTATTCCAACGCCTTCCGGCGGCTGAAATATAAAACTCAGGTTTTTCTGGCACCTCTGGGGGATTATTATCGGACCCGACTGACACATACACTTGAAGTGGCTCAGATCGCCCGGAACATTTCCCGCGCCATGCTGCTGAATGAAGATTTGACCGAAGCCATTGCCCTGGGACATGATCTGGGGCACCCGCCTTTTGGGCATAGCGGAGAAAAAACCCTTCAGGAAATATATTCGCAGGATTTTTTTCATAACGAACAAAGCGTCCGGGTTGTTGAAGTGCTTGAAAACAATGGAATGGGGCTGAATCTAACCTGTGAGGTTCGAAACGGTATTCTCAAACATTCCAAGGGATTCGGAAAGATTATTCCGGATGATCCCTTGGAGCTTGCCGCAACGTTTGAGGGAAGAATCGTTCGGATTGCGGATATTATTGCTTATCTGAATCATGATCTGGATGATGCCATTCGTAGTGGTGTCATTACAGTGGAACAGGTTCCCGAATCCTGTACGCGGATTATCGGACGAACCCATTCCCAGCGGGCAACTACCATGATCCGGGACCTGGTGTTTTCCAGCGAGGTTCGAAACGGGGATCTGATATTAAAAATGAGCGAAGAGGTCAGCTCTGCCATGAATACGTTGCGGACATTTCTGTATGATAATGTCTACCGCTCCCCCCGGGTTCACAATGAATTTGTCAAGGCAAAGAAGATTCTGACCGAACTCTATGAGTGTTTGTTAAACCGGCCGGATATATTCAAAAAAGAACTCAGTGCCGTGGAAATGTCCTGGTTTAATTACAACGATCTGTCCCATGACCGATCGGTCTGCGATTTTATCGCCAGCATGACCGATCGGTGCGCCCTGAACTTATATGAAAAAATCTTTTTCCCATCGCCACTGATCTGACGGAGCCCTATGGATATTAAAAATCATCGGGAACAAACGGTGAAGTATCAGCCGTATCTGGACAGATTGTCGGCAATATTCCGGATAATGGATGAACGCTATGATGAAACGGCCGGAAAGTATGGGTTTGTTTGTGCAGGATGTGAGGACAGTTGCTGCCAAACGCGATTTTATCACCATACCCTGATAGAATATTTCTATTTGAAGAGCGGGTTTGAATCCTTTAATTCAAAAGACCGGATGATGATTCATTCCAAGGCGCTGGAGGTGAACTTCCAATGGGAAACACACTCCGCGCCCGCTCCTGGCGTGATGTGTCCGTTAAATGAGGCGGGACGATGCCGTCTGTATGCGCATCGTCCCATGATCTGCAGGCTTCACGGTATTCCCCACGAACTGAACCATCCCATAAAAGGCAGGGCCATCGGTCCGGGATGCCACGAATTTGTCCTTCAATGCGGCGGGAAAGCCTATTTCCCTTTTGACCGGACCCCTCTTTACCGGGAATTGGCTGATCTGGAGAAATCATTTCGGCGGGAGACGGGGCTGAGCATCAAAATGAAGATGACCATTTCGGAAATGCTGGCTAACAGTTTGAATGAATAGGGTATCCATTTTTTTGAACCTGCCGGAGCAGCGCTGTTCCGGAATGCTTTCCCGTCACAAATTCACTACTTCGCCCCAGCAGGCTGCCTGAAAATGGTTCGTATGTTCGCGGATCTTTGAACATGCCATTGCAGTGAATTCCCGATTCATGGGTAAAGACGAGTGATCCGGTGATCGGCTTATTGGGAGGAATGGGGCGCATGGACGCCTGGGCGACATAGGTACACAACGACATTAAATTGGCGGACCGGATGCCACATTTTTTTCCCCCGGAAAGTAAAAGGGCCATTGCCACTTCTTCCAGCGCCGCATTTCCTGCCCGCTCGCCCAAACCATTCACGGTAACGCTTAAAGCATCCGCACCGGCCTGTGCCGCACTGATCGCATTGGCGGTTGCCATCCCCAAATCGTTATGGCCATGAAACTCAAGCGCCAGTTTTGATGCGCGCAGTTCCGTCAGGATAGCCGTGATTGAAAAAGGCGTTGCAATGCCAACGGTATCCGCGATCCGCATCCTGTATGCGCCAAATAAATATGCGTGTTCGGCGAATGTTTTCAGAAATGATAGATCAGCGCGGGTCGCATCCTGAGCGCCGACAGACACATATTGAAATCTTTCGCGGGCAAAGGTAAGAAGTTCCCGGAGCTGTGCGAACACCCAGGATTCATCTTTCTTCATGGCTCTCATGAGGATGGATGACACGGGAAAGCTGATGTGAATGCTTCCCGTGTCACATTTTGCAGCGTCTTCAATGTCTTTGCGCATAGCCCGGCACCAGCAGGTCAGGCGGCAGGGGAGGTCCAGACGGGCAATCGCCCGGATGTCCTCCTGTTCGGTTGCCCCCATTGCCGGTGTCCCGACTTCCAGTTCATCGATTCCGGCCGCTGCCAGCATGGATGCGATGGTTTCCTTGGTTCCTCTGCTGAAGGCAACGCCCGGAGACTGCTCTCCATCCCTCAGGGTTGTATCAATCAACCATATCGGATCACGTCCATGTGCTTTCATCAGAAAAATCCTTTCGGGTGCCGTGTCTTTGTTTAAAACGGTTAATTCCTAAGAGACTTTCAATTATTATCTGTTTGGGAAGTGACCGGATCACATGTTTTATGTGCCATCATGCTTATCTCCGTAATCGCGCCTTTTAAGTCGCTCAGCGCTTCTTCCGTCGGATCGCTGCGGTAATATTTCTCGATTGAACAAATAGATTGGATATTTTCGTATTGCAGAATACGTTTTTTGAGCGTTTCATCAATCGGCATCACCCTCTCAAGGCCGTAAATAAGATCGAAATAGGTGTGATTATCAGGCAAGTTATGGTGAAAATCCAATATTGCCATAATGTAACCTTCTAAAGACATAGAGAGTAAATTGTATCGTATATCCGCGCCAAAACGGCTTTTAGTCCCTTTGGGCGTTGCCGCTTTCAGGTATTGATCCCCATTCTTCAGCCATGTCTGCCAGTTTAGATTATGTTTATTCATAATGTTTTGCATTTTCGATTCATTCCCCTTATCATTACGCACAGCAACCGCTGCACTGGGTTTCACATGCGACGGGTTCCAAGGTTCGAAACAGAAGATCCCACCACAACTTGAATTCTTTCAGTTGTTCCGCCGCTTCCATCTCCTGGCATTGAGTCAACTGGTGATGAAAGGCTTCATCAAAATCGTAGGCTGAAAACAAGAGATCCTCTTCGGCCAGGACTTGGTCTATTTCCAGCAAACTGGTCGCGGCATTCAGGCGCCCTCGCAAGTCGCTGTCTTCAAGTCCCCGTTTAATAAAGGTCAGAGCGTTACCGATGGTCATAAAGTCCCTTTCTGTGCTGGTGAATTTCGGTTTTGCAGATACAGCCTCACGGACAGGAGTTTCCGGCATCATGTGATGAGGTAGTCTTTAGCAGGCTTACCATCTTCCAGCCCATCCAGAATCTCATCGATGATCCCTTCACTCGTAACGTTGCCGTACCAAAGCCCTTCCGGGTAGATGACCAGTACCGGCCCGAAATCACAGGCTTTCATGCAGCCCGTGCTGGTGATTGCGGCATTCAGCCCCCGGTCCAGGATTTCATTTTCAATATAGGGCAAAAAATTGAGAGAACCTTTTTTATTGCAGGTTCCCTTGGAATCACCGCCGGCTCTGAAGCTGGCGCACACAAAAATATGATGTTTGGGCTTGTCCATTTGAATCTCCTTTTAATTAAGCGCCCTGCTTTATCAGCACAGCGTATCAATGAAAGCGCGATTTCCCGCTGCTTTACGTCATCACCCGCATCCGGCACCTGTTCCGGAGCACTCTGCCCCACAGGCCGTCATTTTACGTTTGGTTAGATGCCTGAGGCTTCCCCCGTCAAAAACCGTCTGCACGGCTTCATGGATCAGCCCTTCGATTTCCACCACTTCAATGCCTTTGCGGATCAGCGCCTGCCGGGGATTTGGGCCGATGCCACTGACCAGAAGCAGACTGCAATCGCTGATTCTGTCGGCCAGCTCATCCCATCGCCTTGGGCCGCCGCCGGAGTCCGGAGTCTGGCGCGACTCTACCAGCGATACGGCTCCGTTCTTTTGGCCATATATCAGAAGGTGATCCGCCTCTCCGAGATGCTGATTCACCAATACGCCTTCCCGGCTGGCTACCGCCACAAAAGATCGGGAAGCGTTTATCCGCAGGGTTTGCGATTCCGGCATTTTTTCGCTGGTTTTCAATGCAATCAACAATTCCGGCGGCATCTCCTCACCCAGAAGCCCGACGGCATCCGCGCGGCAGCGGGTGCAATGATGCATCTGAGGAATGAATTTTCCGGCTTCTTTCCGGATATGTGCAATCATCTCTTGGGAAGGCTCCGGAATATTTTCAAAGGTTGAGCCTTGATTCGGGTAATAGGGAACGCAGTTTAAAATATCCACGTTCATTTCGCCCATCTTTTTGGCAACATCCGGTATATGCGCATCGTTGATGCCGGGGATGATGATCGAATTGACCTTGACCACGATCCCCTTTTCCTTAAGTCTTGTGATGGCCTCGATTTGCTTTTCCATCAACAATTTCACCCCTTCTGTCGGATGAAACACCCGTTTGCCGTAGCGCACCCAGGAATATATTTTTTCAGCCACGGTCGGATCTATGGCGTTTACGGTAACGGTGACGTGACTGACCTGAAGCTTTGCCAGCTCGTCAATATACGGGCCGATACCCAGTCCGTTTGTGGCCACGCACAGGAGCATCTCCGGATAGCTTTTCCGAACCCTTCTTAAGGTTTCCATGGTTTCTTCCGGATTGGCAAAAGGATCGCCGGGCCCGGCAAGGCCGACCACGGAAATATTTTTCTTTTTTTCAAACACCGAGCCCAGATAGACCATGGCCTGAGCCGGCGACAGCACGCCGGAAGTGACTCCGGGCCGGCTTTCGTTAATACAATCAAATTTGCGGTTACAGAATTTACACTGAATGTTGCACCGGGGCGCAACCGGAAG
>Ga0268283_1000077_pt1 | contig 98091 bp, 84 predicted proteins | sample saktaG_13_FD_190140 | JGI IMG/M metagenome (GOLD analysis project Ga0268283, IMG submission 190140) | Saline water microbial communities from Sakinaw Lake, British Columbia, Canada - sak_2013_06_06_36m | ecosystem: Environmental > Aquatic > Non-marine Saline and Alkaline > Saline ...
GCGGCAAGGATCGGATCTTCCGGCCCAAAACCCCGGCCATGGCAGCAAGCGTGGTGGATCATCTATGGACGTTTTCTGAACTGCTGGCCTACCCAGCACTATGTCAATGATATGGTGACATCACCCATTATTACAACCGCGTATTTTATTCTTTTTACTCCATCCACCAGCAAAGAATTGCGAACTTATGGGCATCTTTTCATTGCCTTTTATCTGCTGACGAACCTGATTGTTGCCAAAATTCCTGAAAATTATTTTTATGGCGACAAAATCTTCTATGGGTTTGTTTTATGTGACACCATGATGCTGCCGGCCGGGATTTATTTTTCCGGATATGTCGGTTCGGATTTATACCTGATGTATTTTCTCATTGTCTTATTAACAACAATGAGCGCCAACTTCAGGTTTCTGATGCTGAACACCCTCTTCTTCTCTGCCATTTACGGCGGGCTGTTATATCAAAAAGGATTTTTGTCGGGCCCTTCGGCCATAACCTATTTGATCCGGATTCCGTTTTTTATGGTTATTGCAATACTTTATGGTTATATCATAACCACCAGGATAGAAGACAAAGACAGACGGATTCGTGAAGCCAGGGAGCGATTCGAGCAAATAGTTCAAGCCACCGATGTCTTGATGTTTATTGTCGATCACGACGGGAAGTTTTTATTTGCCAATCAAAAATTCGTCAGTTTTTATGGATGCCAGGATGAAAAGAATCTTCATGGTTTGTCTATTTCACGGATTTATATGGGAGATGAAGCGGAAGCGGAAAAATCGTTGGGCTATGTGAAATTAGTATATCAAAACAGTAACATGGTAAAATACGAATCCTATGATACATATCACGGCGTATGGTTTGACAATACGCTGAGCCCGATAAGAGATCCGTCAAGCAGGGATGTTATTGCGGTCTGCATTGTTTCAAGGGATATCAGCGACCGGATTGAAAAAGAGAAAAAATTAAAAGAAACCGTTGAATTGCTGAAAAGAACCCGGGACCAGTTAATACAAAAGGATAAAATGGCTGCCCTCGGGCGGATGGCGTCCGGTATTGCCCATGAAATCAGGAATCCGTTGGAAATTATTTATATGGGGGTGGAGGACCTGGAGTACAATCTTCACGATGACAATCCCCATCTCCGTGAAACAATAGAAAAAATATTTAAAGCGGTCGACCGAACCAATACGATCATCAAAAGCATTTTATCCTTTTCGAGACAATCTGAATACAAAATCACAGAGCTTCCCATCTGTCCCTTGCTTGATAAGATGCTGGCGCTTGCTGAAAATACGATTCGAAAAAATGTCATCAGCGTACAACGTGAGTACGAAGACGAATTGATGAAAGTGGCAGGGGATCATAATATGCTGGAGCAGGTTTTTTTGAATCTTGTCAATAATGCGGTTGATGCCATGAAAGACCGCAAAGAAAAGATGCTGACGGTTCGCACCTACAAACATACAGTCTCTGATGTCGGCTATAATTCCGGTTACCGGCGGGCTGATTTTTTTAACCTCGGCGATGTAATGATTGTTGTTGAAATCTCCGATACCGGAAAAGGAATCCCGGAGGAGGTCCTGTCGAAAATATTCGAGCCTTTTTTTACGACTAAACCCGTTAATGAGGGTACGGGTCTGGGCCTCAGTCTTGCCCATCTGATCATGGATCGATTAAAAGGAACCATTGATGTTGAGAGTCGGGAAAACCAGGGAACAACTTTTTTTATAAAACTCCAGCCTGCAGGAAAAATGATGGAATCAAAAGAGGTGTAACATGACAGAGCCTGTAAAAGTATTGATCATAGATGATGAAGCTGATTTTTGTTATTTCGTCAGGAAAAATCTCATGCGGAGCTCAATGTTCGATGTGGTTATCGCAACAAACGGCAAACAAGGAATAGAACTGGCCAATAATGAAAAGCCGGATATCATCCTGCTTGATTTGCTCATGCCGGGCATGTCCGGCGATGAGGTCGCGGCTGTTTTAAAAAGACAAGCCGCTACGGCAACCATCCCGATTCTTTATCTCACGGCACTTGCCACGGATGAAGATGTAAATGAAGATATGGATGAAGATATGGATGATTGTAACGAGAGGAAAAGCGGGAAAAATTTTATTCTGGCAAAGCCGGTAAGAACCAAAAAATTGATGGAAACCATCCTGAAAATTTTAGGGAAATCTTAATCTTTTTAGTATGTAGTAACGTAAAGGCGGTGAAAAGATGAGAACAAAGGGTGTATTTATTCTATCGATCGGTTTCGTTCTGATAATGCAGATCGCAAATCCCCTGTGGGCGCAACAGGATAAGCTGAAGATCGGTTTATTGGCTCCCATCACGGGGACGAACCCCGACTGGGGCAAGAAACAGGTTATCGGCCTGGAGGTGGCCCTTGAAAAAGTGAACAGACGGGGGGGAGTGGGAGGAATCCCGATCGAAGCGGTAATAGCAGACACCGGCAGCGACCCGCAACAGGCCGTAACGGCGTATCGGAAAATGGCAGGGGCGGATAAGGTCTTAGTCATTATCGGTCCCTTGTTTACCAGCGAATGCGTGGATCTCTTTCCGGTCACCAACGCGGAGAAGACGGCGGTCATCGCCACCGCATCCGCCAATCCGGGCCTGAGCGATTTGAACAAATGGCCGTATGCCTTTCGAATGACGGTAACATCGGACAAGAAAGAAGGCCCTTTGGTCAAGAGCTGGGTTGAGGCAAACAAGATTAAAACCGTGGTGATCCTGTATGACAGGGATTCCGCTATAACGACTGTCATAGCAGAAACGATCTGGCCCAACCTCTTGAAAGAGCTGAATGTTCCGATCTTGAATGCGCATGACCCGATATCGTTTCCAGAAGGCCAGACGGACTTCAGGAAGCCAGTCGAAACGGCCATGACTTACAAGGCCGGCGGCATAGGTGTTTGCGCCTTTCCCAAGGAGGCAGGAGAATTGATCAAAGAGATCCGTCGCCAGGGTTACCGGCAATCCATCCTGGGAGCCAGCACCACTGCCAACCCCAAGATCATCGAAATCGCCGGTGATGCGTCCGAAGATCTGTGGTCGATGAGTCTTTTTTACCCGGAAGACCCGAATCCGAATGTCCAGAACTATGTCAAAGAATTCAGCAGAAGATGCAAAGAAAGATACGCGGCCATGAACTGCGATGCGGAACAGTATGACGTGGTGGCTCACGACATTCTGCTGTTTGTTGTGGATATCATGAAAAAAAAGCGGGTCACGGGCGACCCCCGGAAACTTCAGAAAGAGCGGGATGAAATCCGGGAAGGCTTGGCGAACATGGGCGTCTGGCGTGGGACTGCGGGTATGTTGGCCTTTGACAAGAAGGGCGACGGCATTCGGACTGTCCATATCCTGAAAGTCAAGGACGGCAGCTGGCACCCGGTGAATTAGATAAAGGGACGAACCGCGAGACGATACAGGAGAATAGCATATGAACCTTAAACAATCAATCGGAGTCGGAGACCCGACCGGTCGGGCTCCATTTTTCAAGGGCTTGCGCGGCACGCTGCTTGGATGGTTTGTCCTTCTGGCCCTGGTGCCCATGGCTCTGGTGAGCGCCATCTCTTTTAACCGCGCTCAAAAGGCCCTGACTGAAAGTGCCATGGAAAGAATCGTGGACGCCAGGGACTTCAACAAAGAGATCGTTGAGACCCTGTTCCGGAGATGGCAATCGGATATCCTGTTCATTTCCCGGATGGAAAACGTCAAGAGCGACATTATAGACATGGCCGCGGGGTTCCATTTTATCGGGCCGGATCGGCTGAAGTCGCTTTACTTAGCCAAACCCGACTTGATGGCCGCCGAGGACGGAAGCGCATACAGCGCCGTGCATCAGGATGAACACAGGTTCTTCAAAGGCTTTTCAGAAATCCAACATTACGAGGATGTGCTGCTCATCGATCTGGCAGGAAACGTGATTTACACGGAACAGAAAGGACCGGATTTCGGGGTCGGTTTGAGCTCGGGGCCTTATCAGGAAACCAATCTGGCCCATTTATATCAGGGGCTCAAGGCGGCCAAGCCTGGAGAGGTTCTTTTGGCGGACACAGCCCTTTTTGAAAACGGCGTCGCCATGTTCATGGGTACACCGGTTTACCGGGGAGACGTTTGCCTGGGGTATCTGGCCTTTCAACTCCCTTTGAAGAACCTTTCCCTGCGCATGGGCCACCGCGTAGAGAAGGGCGGTACCGACGAGGTCTACCTGGTGGGACCGGACCTTCGCATGCGTTCCGATTCTTTGAATGATCCGGTCAACCGAACAATAAAAGCATCCCTATCGGGGACGGTGGCGCAAAACGGGGTGGACTCGGAAGGTGTTCATGAAGGCCTGGAAGTCTTAACGCACGAGGGAGTCCTGACCAATTACCTGGGCAAAAAAGTCTTAAGCGCCCACGCACCGGTGGCTGTCAACGGGATCCACTGGGCCATCCTGTCCGAGGTGGAAGTGGCAGAAGCCATGGCCCCGGCCATAGCCCTTGCAAAGATCACCGCCGGGTTGGCGGTTGCCATAGCCCTTTTTGTTTTGGCGCTTTCCCTGTTTGCTTCGGGCCGAATTGTCAGACCCATCCGAAGTCTTACGGACTGGTCCAGCACGGTCGCCGCGGGAGACCTGACGCTGGTGGAGATCAAGGCCCCGAAAAATGAGATCGGCATCCTGAATGAAAGTTTCAAGGATGCAGTCCAATCCATGCGGGCGGCGCGCTTGGAGGAGGAACGCCGAAACTGGCAAAAAACCGGCCTGTCGGAGCTTGATGATCGGATGCGGGGGGAACAGGACTCCAACGTCCTGTGTCGAAATATCGTCACCTTCGTCGCCAAATACCTCCAGGCCCAGGTAGGCGCCTTTTACCTGAATGACGGCAGCGGCGTTTTTAATCTGAAGGCGAGCTATGCGTATAAAACCCGAAAAAACCTCTCCAATGAATTTAAGATCGGAGAAGGGCTCATCGGCCAGGCAGCTCTGGAAAAGCAATCCATCATGCTCACCCATGTTCCGGACGACTACATTGCCATCTCTTCAGGGCTTGGGGAAAAACCGCCCAAAAACATTCTCGTTATGCCGCTTGTTTTCAATGGATCGACCTTAGGCGTCATGGAACTCGGCACTTTCGAAGCCTTTACCGAAGACCAGCGGGAATTTTTGGAGAACAACGCCGAAAGAATCTCGATTGCCCTGGACTCGGCCGCCGCACGGCAGCAATTGCAGAAAACCCTTGAAATGACCCAGCAGCAGGCAGAAGAACTTCAGACCCAGCAGGAGGAACTCAGGACCACCAATGAAGAACTGGAAGAGCAGACAAAGGCCCTTGAAATATCGGAACAGAAATTGAAATTGCAGCAGGAAGAACTGGAAGTGACCAACGAAGAACTGATGGAAAAAAATGAATCGCTTCAACAGCAGAAACTGGAAATGGAGAAAACGAGAAAAGCAATCGAGCAGAAAGCCGAAGAGCTGGCGATTGCCGGCAAATACAAATCCGAGTTCCTGGCCAATATGTCCCATGAATTGCGGACCCCGCTGAACAGCCTGCTGCTGCTTTCAAACATCCTTGAGGAGAACAAGGAAGGAAATCTCACGGAAGATCAACTGGAGTCTATCCATATCATTTACCAGAGCGGTAACGATCTGCTGTCGCTTATTAATGAGATCCTGGACCTTGCAAAGATTGAATCCGGCAAAATGGATCTTCAGTCGGAAGAACTGTTGATCCGGGATATCGCCGACAGCATCGCCGCAAACTTTCAACACATGATGGATGATAAGGGCCTCAATCTGGCAATCACTACCAGCGGCAATGCGCCCGCCGGCATCCATACGGACAGAAAACGCCTGGAGCAGATTATCAAAAATCTGATGTCGAACGCCATCAAGTTTACCGAGAAAGGCAGCGTCACAGTTGAGTTCAGCCTCCCGGCGGAAAATGCGGACCTGTCCAGAAGCGGGCTGGACAGAAAGAACGCGATTGCCATTGCCGTAAAGGATACGGGCATCGGTATTTCACCGAATGACCAGAAGATTGTCTTTGAGGCCTTTCAGCAGGTGGAAGGTGGAACCGCCCGGCAATTCGGCGGAACCGGCCTGGGACTTTCCATCTCCAGGGAACTGGCCCGGCTGTTGGGCGGCGAAATCCAGTTGATCAGCGAAACAGGAAAGGGGTCTGCGTTCACGATCTATCTGCCGGTTCAGTCAAAGGCAGGAGAATTATCTTCTTTCAGGCCGGCTCACTTCAGCCTTAAGGCTGAACCGGAAGGCCGCCCGGCAATGACAAGACCACAGAAGCCGGCGGCGGAAAGCGTTCCCGATGACCGCGACATCCTGGAAAATAATGAAAAGACCATCCTGGTCGTTGAAGATGACCTGAAGTTCGCCGGGCTGCTGCTGAAATTGTGCCATGAACGGGGACTGAAATGTCTGACAACGCCTTTTGGGGAAGAAGGGCTGGAACTTGCGGAGAAGTACCTGCCAGAAGCCATCATTCTGGATATTAAACTTCCCGGAATTGATGGGTGGACGGTACTGGAGACCTTGAAGGAAAACCCGAAAACTAGGCATATTCCCGTCCATGTCATGTCCGGTGAAGAGCCGACCATGGAAGCATTCAGAAAGGGCGCCATCGGTTACCTGAAAAAACCGATCAATAAGGATGAACTGGACGGGGCATTCCATAAGCTCATGGATGTGTCCTCCAAAGCGGTGAAAAATCTGCTGGTGGTAGAGGATAATCCAGACCTGCGGAAAAGCATTGTCAAGCTGATCGGCGACGGGGATGTACGTTCGGAGGAAGCGGCAAACGGGGCCGAAACAATCCGGGCGTTGAAATCCAAAACCTTTGATTGCATGATCCTGGATCTGGGCCTGCCGGACATGACAGGATTTCAATTGCTCAAGGCGCTTGAAGCGGAAGCTGGCATTACCATACCGCCGGTAATTGTTTATACCGGCAAGGAACTCTCCCGGGAAGAAGACGGACAACTTCGCGAGTATGCGCAATCGATCATTATCAAAGGGGTGAAATCAGAGGAAAGACTGTTGGATGAAGCTTCGCTGTTCCTGCATCGGGTCGTGAGCAAGCTGCCGGAAAAAAAGCGGCAAATGATAACCAGCCTCCACGATACGGACGGAATGTTTCAGGATAAGACGGTTTTAATAGTGGATGACGACATGAGAAACGTCTTTGCCCTGACCAAGGTACTGGAGGAAAAGGGGATGCGGATATTAAAGGCAGAGAACGGACAAAAGGCCCTGGACATTTTAAAAGACACGCCGGAGGTGGATCTGGTACTGATGGATATCATGATGCCGGTAATGGATGGGTATGAAACCATGAAACGCATCCGGGCGCAGGAAGCATTCCGAAAACTGCCCATTATCGCTTTGACCGCCAAAGCCATGAAGGATGATAAGATGCACTGTATTGCTGCCGGAGCCAGCGATTACCTGCCCAAACCCCTGGATGTGAGCCGTTTGAGTTCCATGATGCGGGTGTGGCTTTACCGGTAGGAGGATTGGAAAGTGAAGAAGACCGATATCGAAAACATGGAGATCACGCTGTTGCTGGAGGCCATGTTTATGCGCTTTGGCTATGATTTCAGGCATTATTCAAGGGCATCCATCGAAAGGCGGGTCCGGCAGTTTCAGGGCAAGTCCGGCGGTAGCCGGATCAGCGAGATGATCCCCAAATTGTTTTATGATGAATCCTTTTTTGAAGTTTTTGTCCGTGAATTTTCGATTACGGTTACCGACATGTTCCGCGACCCCTTCGTGTATCTGAGCATTCGGAAAAATGTGGTTCCCATCCTGAAGACCTATCCCTTTGTCAAAATCTGGCACGCGGGATGTGCCACAGGTGAAGAGGCTTACTCACTGGCCATCGTGCTGAAGGAAGAAGGCGTCTATGACAGGACGACCCTGTTTGCCACGGATTTCAATGACGCGGCCCTGGACGTGGCCAAAAAAGGGATATATGCGCTGGACGATGCCCGGAAATTTACGGCCAATTATCAGGCGGCCGGCGGCAGGTCGTCTTTTTCCGAATACTACCATGCACGTTATCAGGCAATGGCGCTGAATAAAGCCCTGGCGGAAAATATTACGTTTGCCAACCATAACCTGGTCACGGACAGTGTGTTTGGCGAAATGCATCTTATCATATGCCGCAATGTACTGATATATTTTGATAAAGCGCTTCAGGATCGCGTTCTCAACCTGTTCTGCGACAGCCTTGTACACGGCGGGATCCTCTGTCTGGGCACCAAGGAAAGCCTCAAATTCTCTACTGTCGGCAACCGTTTCCAAACAATCGATGAGGATGCGCGCATATATCGGAAAAAGGCATTATGATGTTAAACCATACGAAAAGAACAAACAAGGATGTGAAACCTGGCGGGTAAATGAAAAAAGAGGGGTATCAAGCGATTGTCATTGGGGTATCCGCAGGCGGTCTGGCAGCTCTTTCAAAACTGTTTGGCTGCCTGCCTGCCGGGTTTGAGTTGCCCGTCATCATTGTCCAGCATGTGCATGCAAAGGCAATTAGGCAGAGATTTACTCATTTCAACGACAAATGTCCGCTTACGATAAAAGAGGCGGAAGACAAAGAAACGATACAGCCCGGATTTGTCTATTTCGCCCCGCCGGATTATCATCTGCTGGTTGAACGGGAAGAAACCTTTTCGCTGTCGATCGATGCCAGGGTGAATTATTCCAGGCCTTCCATCGATGTGCTGTTTGAAAGTGCCGCATTTGTCTGGTCATCCGGCTTGATCGGCATCCTGCTGACCGGTGCCAACAACGATGGTGCTAAGGGGATGCACTGGATCAAGGAATATGGGGGGCTGACCATCGTCCAGGATCCGTTAACCGCTGAATACCCAGTTATGCCAAAGGCGGCGATTGATGCGGGGGCGGCTGATAAAATTCTCCCCATCGAAGACATCGGGGAGTTATTAAGGGCCTTTTCAGGCAGCGTTGATCGGGGGGAGTTGAATTTAAGAGGGTTTGACAATGAGCGGCCGACAAAAAATATTGATCGTGGATGATAAAGCGGAAAACCTGTTTGCCCTTGAAAAGGTGCTGGGAAAAGTGGATGCGGATATCATCAAGGCAACCGGCGGCAATGAAGCCCTCATCGCCTCTTTGAATCATGAATTCGCCCTGGCCATCCTGGATGTTCAGATGCCGCTGATGGACGGCTATGAACTGGCTGAATACCTCAGGGAGGATGAAAAGACACGCAATCTGCCCATTGTCTTTCTAACTGCCGTCTATTCTGACGAGCATCATGTGTTCAAAGGATATGAGGCCGGCGCCGTTGATTTTGTAACCAAACCTTACCGGCCGGAGTTCCTGCTGGCCAAGGCCAAAATTTTTCTGCAACTGGATCGTCAACGGCGGGAACTGGAAAAAACGATTGTGCTGGAACAGGCAAAGAATCACCTGGAGAACATCCTTCTGTCCATGACCGATGCGGTGATGGTTGTCTCAAAGACTGGTCTCATCCAGACAGTCAATGAAGCCGCGTTATCGCTGCTGGGTTTTGAGCCCGGCCAGATCATCGGCATGTCATTTACCGACCTGCTGCTGGATGACGGCGACTTGCCGTCCTGGGCGATATCGGACAATCCGGCATGCCACAATAAAGAAACAAGTCTTTTCACAAAAAATGGAGAAGCCATACCCGTATTGATTTCAGGGTCGGCCTTTAAAGATCGGAATAATCTGCTGCTTGGCACGGTCATCGTCGCAAGGGACATCCGGGAGCGAATCGCTGCCCGGAAAACATTGCAGGCCAGCGAAGAAAAATACAGGACACTGTATGAGACCAGCATGGACGGGATTGCCTTTTCCGATATGAACGGCAATTTTCTGAATGCCAACCGGGCATTTCTGGATATGGTCGGTTATGGAATGCAGGAACTCATGTTTATGAATTGTGAGCAACTGATGTCCGGGAAGTGGCACGACAGGGATGCCAAAATCCTGAAGGAAGAGATACTGCCAAGGGGATACACGGACGTAAATGAATATGAATACACCCGCAAAGACGGTTCCGTTTTTCCGGTTGCCGTAAGAAGCTGGTTGTCAAGAGATGAAGCTGAAAATCCCGCCGGGATGTGGACGCTTATGAGGGATATGACCGGGCAAAAAGTAGTGGAGCAACAACGAATCATCACTGAGAAAATGACGGCCCTTGGCATGTTGGCGGGCGGCATGGCCCATGAGTTGAACAATCCCTTGATGGGGATAAGTGGTTTTATCGAATACTGCCTCAAGCATACGGAGAGTCAGGACAAACGCCATGAAATCCTGGAAGATGCCGCAAGAGAGACAAAACGGTGTATGGACCTGGTTCGAAACCTGTTGACTTTCTCTCACATGGAACAGCCATCCGAGGAGGAATATCAATGGGTGGACTGTGAACGCCTTTTCGATCGCGTGCTGAGGCTTTTGGCTTACCGTATCGAGAAGGGCAATGTTCTCGTGATGAAACAGATTTCTGAAGGGTGCGGAAAAATCTATGCAAAGGGAAACGCCATGCAGCAGGTATTTCTCAACCTTACAACCAATGCTCTGGATGCGGTAAGGGAGGCCCCAAAAAAGGAAATCCGCTTTGAAGTGCGACCGGCTCTGGAAAATGTCTTGATAACGATTTTTGATACGGGCAGTGGTATCTTGCCCGCCCACATGAATCGGATTTTCGATCCCTTTTTTACTACCAAACCGGTGGGGAAAGGAACAGGCCTGGGGCTTTCCGTTTCAAAGAGCATCGTAGAGAGCCATGGCGGCAAAATACGGTGTGAGAGCAGCCCCGGAAAAGGAACACGGATTGAGGTGATGCTTCCGGGCAAAAAGGATCAAAAAAATTGGGAGGGTAAAGAATGATCAAGCGAGTTCTGGTAATTGATGATGATGAAGCCATTCGAAAGGTTTTCCTCCTTGCCTTGGAGGGGACTCGATACCAGGTGGATACTACACCATCCGGGGAAACGGGAATAGAGATGATTCAGGAACAATCGTATGATCTTATTTATCTGGACCTTAAGATGCCCGGCATGAGCGGAGTGGATACCCTTAATAAACTGAGAAAGATCAACCCCGATATTCCGGTATACATCATTACGGCTTACTATGGCGAATTTGCGGAACAACTGAACAAGGCACTGGAAGAGGGCGTCATGTTTGAGCTCATGGTGAAACCGCTTACCATGGATCAGATCGTATGCCTGACCCAGGGCATCCTTGAAGGCGCGGTTGTTTATTAAACGGCTGAACAGCGAGGGCAGAGATATCCGATGAACGAATTCAAGCTTTTCATTTCAGGAGAAACGGCCAGGAGCAGAAAGATTGTTGCGGATCTTGAATCCATCCTGTCAGTGGTATTTGGTAGCGGGTACACGCTCTGGATCATTGATGTGATCAAGAATCCCCTTTTGGCCCAGGAGGATGGGATCATGGCAACGCCCACACTGATGAAGGCGGATCCGCCCATGAAAAGGATTTTCGGCGACTTTTGCGACATTGAAAAAGTTCTTGAGAGACTTGGCATTCATCTATCGCCAGACACCATGCTTGTACAAAGGAATGAGGGTGGGATTCAAATGAAGAGGAATCTATCATGACTGAACGATTGAGAATCTTTGCCATCATAGGGATCATGGGAGCCGTTACACTGATCCTCGGGAGCATCGTTTTCGACGTGCTCTACCAGGCCGCCTTCAAGGGACAGGAATCAAGGCTCATGGAGCTTGCGCAGAGTCAGGCCCGGATCTTGGAGGCCATAGCGCAAAATGAAGCCCTGTCCTATGATGGGGACAAAGAGGGCTGGGAAGAAGCTGTACTTAAACAGTTGAGAGAAGCCCACAGCAAATATAAGGGAATGGGAAGAACAGGCGAGTTCACTCTGGCTCGACTGGAAGGGGACCAGATTGTCTTTATGCTTCGGCACCGCAATCAAGAGCTGGCTCGGACGGAATCCGTTTCCATAAATTCCAATCTGGCTGAGCCCATGCGTCAAGCCCTATTGAAAAAAACAGGTAGCATCATAGGCCCGGATTATGATGGCACCATTGTTCTTGCCGCTTACGAACCCGTCACTCTGCTTAACTGGGGACTCGTGGCAAAGATAGATATTGCTGAGATCCGTGAGCCTTTCATAAAAGCCGCTGCAACATCCCTGTGCATGGGGATCCTTCTTATTATCTTGGGCGCCTGGCTTATTACCAAAGTGACAAGACCGATAATCCGGCGTCTCGAAGAGCATCTCGAACTGTTGGAAGAAGCGGGCAATTCACTTCGCAAGAGCGAAGAACAATTTAAGAATATCATCCAAAACTATGCAGATGCTATCCTGGTGACCCTTAAAGATGTCATCTGTTTTGCCAATCCGGCTGCCGAAACCCTTTTTGACCGGCCTGTTCAGGAACTGATGGGGAGCGATATCGGATTTCCCGTGATCGGAAAAGAGAGTGTGGATATCCAGATCCATCAGCCTTCCGGGGCACTAGTCACCGCCATCTTGCGGGCCGTGGAGGTCGAATGGGACAGGCAGCCCGCCTATCTGATTTCTCTTCACGATATTACCGAGAGAAAGAAGGCAGAGGAAAGGATTCTGCATCTTAACAAAATAATCCTCGCAATCCGAAACGTCAATCAACTCATCACCCAGGAACAGGATCGGGACCGATTGATTCGGGGCATCTGTGAGAACCTGGTTTCTACCAGAGGATTCAATAGTGCGTGGATTGAACTCATGGATGATTCCGGAGCATGCACACATTGTTTTGAGGCAGGAATTGGAGAGCCTTTCTCGGCATTCAAGGAAAGGCTTAAGCAGGGCGATATTCCCCGATGCGTGCAAAAAGCGCTGGCGCACTCCGGTGTGTCGATCATTGAAGATGTTTTGAATGAATGCGTCGGCTGCCCCTTGCATTCCTCTTGCCAGGATCTGTCGGCTTTTTCCATTCGGCTTGAATATGGTGAAAAGATCTATGGAATTCTTGCTTCCTCTTTGCCCGGAGTATTTGCCAGGAACGAGGAAGAGGTGGATCTTTTTCAGGAGGTCGGTGAGGATATCGCCTTTGCGCTCAATCATTTTGCGTTGAAAGAAGAACAAAGACAGGCGGCGGCTGATCGGGAAAAACTGGAACAGCAGCTCTTTCAGTCCCAGAAGATGGAAGCCATAGGCACCCTGGCTGGAGGAATTGCGCATGATTTTAACAACCTTTTAACTATCATCATCGGAAATGCAGACTTGCTGATTGGGGAAATAGGGAAGGATTCACCCCACTATGAGTTCTTGGAAGATCTCAAGGTGGCGGGAGAAAGGGCGGCAGTGCTCACCAGGCAGCTCCTGACCTTCTGCCGCAAGCAGATCCTTCAGCCCGAAGTGATGAACCTCAATGACGTGATGAATAATATTGGCAGGATGCTGCGGCGTGTCATCCAGGAGGATATCGAAATGGAAACCATCTTGTGCCCTGATCTTGGCCGAGTCGATGTAGATGCCGGGCAGATCGAGCAGATCCTTCTGAACCTTGTCGTCAATGCCCGGGATGCCATGCCTGCGGGAGGAAGGCTGACTTTAGAGACAAGTAATGAGGAGCTCGATGAAACGTATGCCCGGAAACACATTGGCGTGATAACGGGCCCGTATGTGATGCTGGCCGTAAGCGACACGGGCATTGGAATGGCCAAGGAGGAGCAAGCCAGGATCTTTGAGCCTTTTTTCACCACCAAGAAAAAGGGGAAGGGGACCGGCCTCGGACTATCTACAGTTTACGGCATCGTCAAGCAGAGTCACGGCAGCATCTGGGTCTACAGCGAGCCGGGCAAGGGCAGCACCTTTAAAATCTACCTGCCCAGAGTTGAAGAAAAGGTTCGTATCCTGGAGAAAACAGCAATTTCGGGAGAAACCCTTCAGGGTTCGGAAACCATCCTTCTTGTGGAAGACGATGAAATGGTCAGGAAAGTTACGCTTAAGATCCTCCGGAATTGCGGATACACGGTACTTTGCGCCAGTGACGGCCCGGAGGCTTTCTATATCAGCCGGCAGCATCAGGAGCCGGTTCAGTTGATGCTGACCGACGTGGTCATGCCCGGGATGAGCGGCAGAGAACTGGCAAAGGGCATGGAAGAACAGCGTCCGGAGATGAGGGTGCTTTTCATGTCGGGATACACGGACAATGCCATTGTCCACCATGAGGTCCTGAATCATGGAGTTGCCTTTATTCAAAAGCCTTTTACACCTGTGAGTCTGGCACGGAAGGTGCGGGAAACGCTTGACAGATAGGTACGGATTTCGGATTTTGAATAGGATACAATATGGATACCGGCGAAACAAATTCGTGATTTCACAGAATGAAAGCCACCATCCAGGCAAGGTTCGAAGTTTCAGACGGTTCAATGGTATGTATTTTCAATCGGATTTTTTATGGTTGACGAAAAGTGCTCATAATCATACATGCATATTTTCATGGTTTTCGTTAAAAACATACCATGACATTAAGGGCAATAATCCATGAGGACACTGCCGTGGCGGATTGCTTGGATTGAATCGATAGAAACGTCGATTCCGGGACGAGAATATGGCCGCCAGGCAATGGGTTCCGGCTGTTTTTTTAAAATAGTTCTTCAAAGACTTCGAAAAACCAGGCGATTTGGGTGGATCTTTTTCTGGAACCGAAAAATGCAGAGCGCATGCGTTTGGCCGAAGAAGCTGCGCGGACGAAAAACTGGAAGCGTTGGGGACCGTATCTTGCCGGGCGGCAGTGGGCCACCGTCCGGGAGGACTATTCCCCTGACGGCACGTGCTGGGACTATTTCCCTCACGAACACGCGCGAAGCCGCGCCTACCGGTGGGGCGAAGATGGCCTTCTGGGTATCAGCGACAGGCAGTGCCGGCTTTGCTTTGCACTGGCGCTGTGGAACGGCCGGGACCCGATTCTAAAAGAGCGGCTGTTCGGGCTGACGGGGCCGGAAGGCAATCATGGTGAAGACGTCAAGGAAGAGTATTTCTATCTCGACTCAACTCCTACCCATTCCTACATGAAAGCTCTCTACAAATACCCGCAGGCCGAGTTTCCCTATACCGCTCTGGTGGCTGAAAACCGGCGTCGCGGTCCGGATGATCCCGAGTTCGAATTGTCGGACACCGGCATCTTTTCCGAAAACCGCTATTTCAATGTGGTTGCCGAATTCGCCAAGGCGGGTCCGGAAGACCTGCTGATCCGGATAACGGTTCAAAATCACGGCCCGGAGCCCGCAATGCTCCATCTTCTGCCGACCCTCTGGTTCCGGAACACATGGTCCTGGGGATGCGAAAACAAAGAATGTTCCGCTAAACCGAATATCACCCTTCAAGCAAAAGACCAGTTGTTCCTGTCTCACGAAACTTTGGGCAGGTATTGCATGCGATTTGGACCTGACCCCAAAGGAGACCTGCCGTCCGTTCTTTTCACGGAAAATGAAACCAATTTCCAAAAGCTCTATGGCATCCCCAATGGGACGCCGTATGTCAAAGATGCTTTTCATTCGTATGTCGTTGAAGGCCTTATCGACGCCGTTAATCCGGAAAAAGCAGGCACCAAGGCGGCCCCGTTATATGTGCTGCGGCTGGGGCCGGGTGAAAAGCACCAGGTACGGCTGCGGCTGGCGGCCGGCAATGCGGCTGGCGATGAATCGACGATTGAGAGTGGATTCGACCGGGTGATGTCCCGACGCATCCGGGAAAGCGATGAATTCTATGCCGCGGTGCTGCCGGATCACCTGACAGCCGGGGCTCGCAACGTTGCCCGTCAGGCCTACGCCGGCTTGCTCTGGACCAAACAGTACTATCAGTACATCGTTAGAGAATGGCTGAATGGGGACGCGGACATGCCTGCGCCTCCGGAAATCCGGCGGCAAGGACGCAACAGCGAATGGACTCACCTGCACAGCCGGGATATATTGTCCGTTCCGGACAAGTGGGAATACCCCTGGTTTGCCGCATGGGATCTGGCGTTTCATATGCTGCCTTTTTCCCAAATTGACCCGCAGTTCGCCAAGGATCAACTCATCCTGGTGCTGCGGGAATGGTACATGCACTCCAACGGGCAGATTCCCGCATATGAATTTGCTTTCGGCGATGTCAACCCGCCGGTGCATGCATGGGCCGTTTGGCGGGTTTACAAAATTCGTTCGCCCAAGGGAACCCGGGACCATGATTTTCTGGAGCGCTGCTTTCAGAAGCTGGTTCTCAATTTCACCTGGTGGGTCAACCGTAAGGACAGCGATGGCCGCAACCTTTTCTCGGGCGGTTTTCTCGGTCTGGATAATATCGGCGTGTTTGACAGGTCAAAGCCCCTGCCGACGGGCGGCACCCTTCAACAAGCCGATGGAACGGCGTGGATGGCCTTTTATAGTCTCACCATGATGGCCATGGCCATGGAACTGGTGCATGACGGTGAAAGACTACGGGTCGCCTACGGGGACATGGCTTCCAAGTTCTTCGAGCATTTTGTCCAGATCAGTGATGCTATGAACATGCTGGGCGGCTGCGGTCTGTGGGACGAGGAAGACGGTTTCTATTACGACCAGATACAAGTGGACGGCGGAAAACCGATCCGCCTGAAGATCCGGTCCATGGTCGGACTTCTGCCGCTCATTGCCGTGACGGCCCTGGAAAAAGAGACCATCGACCGATTGCCGGGATTTAAAAAGCGGTTTGAGTGGTTTATGAACCACCATGCCGGACTTGAGCAGCACATCTCAGGAGCGCAAGCGGGGCATTCCCGGGAACACCGGCACTGGCTTCTGGCAATACCCTCCAGGGAAAAGCTGATCCGTGTATTGCGTTACATGTTGGACGAATCCGAATTCCTTTCCCCTTATGGAATCCGCTCGCTCTCCAGGTTTCACGCCGATCATCCTTATGTCTTCAACGCCGGCGGGCAGGAAATGCGGGTGGCATATACCCCGTGCGAGAGCAATGCCGGTCTTTTCGGCGGCAATTCCAACTGGCGCGGCCCCATCTGGTTTCCGGTCAATTATCTTATCGTGGAAGCGCTGGAGCGTTATCATCATTATTACGGCGATGATCTCAAAGTCGAACTTCCCACCGGGTCCGGAAACTGGTGCAACCTGCAGCAAGTCGCGGATGATATCTCCAGGCGGCTGGTCCGGCTTTTTCTGCCGGATGAAAACGGGCGAAGGCCCTGTCATGGCAACAATCCCTGCTACTGTGAAGACCCGGACCGCAGGGACCTGGTTCTATTTCACGAGTATTTCGACGGGGACACGGGCAAAGGGTTGGGTGCCAGTCATCAAACCGGATGGACGGCGCTGGTGGTTCGTTGCATTGAGGGCGTCAGCAAATACACATCGAACAATCGACAAAAGCCGTAAACGTACGACTTGAAGCAACTTGTGCGGTGACAACAGCGTGAATTACAAAACAGTCGGAACGCCACATCCAACGACCGAACAAGGTCAAGCAGCTTGATCGTGATTCCGCGCGGATGAGATGACGGAATATCGCAAAGGGTAGAACATGGATTTACGACCCAAGGTAAATATATATGCCAACCGCGATGCGCTGTCGGTCGCTTTATCGGCTCACGTGGTCCGTTTGGCGGCAAAGGCTTTTGAAGAGAGGGGGCGGTTCCGTGTTGCTCTTTCGGGCGGTTCGCTCATGGACATCATCATTCCGTCTCTGAGTTCAAATCCCTTGCGCGACACCGTCAACTGGTCGAGCTGGCATGTTTTCTGGGCGGACGAGCGTTGGGTGCCGTGGAGCAGTCCGGAATCCAATTACGGGGTTGCGGCGCAGCGGTTCTTCTGCCGCGTCACTATCCCTGATGAACAGATTTATGCCACTGATGATTCGCTCAGTCCTTCCGAAACCGCGAAAGCCTACGAATCGGTTTTGGCAAAGGTATTTCAACCCGGGACGGACCAAATGCCGCGATTCGATCTGATGTTGCTCGGCGTAGGAGAAGACGGCCACACCGCATCTCTTTTTCCGAACCATCCGGTTTTAGATGAAACCTTGCGCTGGGTGGTTCCCGTTTTGGAGGCGCCCAAGCCGCCGCCGATTCGTATTACGATGACGCTACCTGTGATCAATAATGCCCGCAATGTCTTCTTCGTGGCTGCCGGGCCGGGCAAATCCAACATCATGTCGAAATTGCTCAAACCAGGCGGGAAGCAACCGGAGTTGCCGGCCCAACGGGTAAACCCATCGGATGGTGAGTTGCAGTGGTTTGTTGACCGGGCTGCGGCCTTTCATGCGCGGCAAATTCTACAGAAAGGATAAAAAGCGATGGAACAGGAAAATAATCAACAAATCGGGGCCTTCCTGTCCGGTATCCTGCAAGAATCCGACATCAATAAGGAGACCGCACATGAATCCCATTGATTCCGACGCCTGCGCCACGACCATTGTTATCTTCGGCGCCTCGGGAGATTTGACCCGGCGCAAGCTGATACCGGCACTCTACAACAACTTCAAGAAAAAGCGCCTTCCGGCCGGACTCCGGATCATGGGGTTCGCCCGCCGGAACTGGAGCGACGATCAATTCAGAGATCGACTGGGCAGTGGCGTGAAGGAATTCGACGCCGCTTTCGACGTAAGTGTCTGGAACGATTTTGCCCAAAACATTCGATACTTCCAAGGGGACATGGATACTCCCGGGGATTATCAGAAGCTTGATTCAACCCTGAGAGAGATGGAGATGGAACCGGCAGATCGGCTTTACTATCTGGCCACGGCCCCTGAGTTTTACGGTCCGGCCTGCGAATATCTGTTTGCGGCCGGAATGACCGTAGAGAGGCGGGGCCGACGGCGGATCATCATTGAAAAGCCTTTCGGCCGGGATCTTGCCTCTGCCAGGGAACTGAACCATCGGGTCCATGCGGTCTTTGCGGAACATCAAGTATACCGTATCGATCATTATCTGGGTAAAGAAACGGCCCAGAATATCCTTTTTCTTCGTTTTGCCAACACGTTTTTCGAGCCGGTCTGGAATCGTCGTTATGTGTCCAATGTTCAGATCACGGTGGCGGAAAGCGTGGATGTAGAGCGGCGCGGCGGCTATTACGACAAAGCGGGGGTTCTGCGGGACATGTTTCAGAACCACCTGATGCAGTTGCTGGCGCTGGTGACCATGGAACCGCCGGCATCTCTGGACGCCGATGCGATCCGTAACGAAAAGGTAAAAGTCATCGGAACGGTCCGTCCCATTTCCCTGGATGACACCGTGCGTGCCCAGTACGACGGTTACCGGTCGAGCGATAGCGTGGCCCCGGACTCGCAAACCCCGACTTTTGCCGCCCTGAAGCTCTTTATCGACAACTGGAGATGGAATGGTGTTCCGTTCTATCTGCGATCCGGCAAGGCGATGCCCGCCAAAAGCAGCGCCATCATCGTTGAATTTCAGCCGCCGCCGGATGTTATCTTCAATCTGGGGCGAAGCAGGAGCTTCACGCCGAATTTTCTGTCCATCTGTATTCAACCGGACGAAGGTATCCATCTGCGGTTTGAGACCAAGGTGCCGGATACGGTATCGGAATCCCGTTCGGTCAACATGAGCCACTCCTATCTCGAGGCCTTTCCCGGCGTTGTTTTGCCGGATGCCTATGAACGGCTCCTTTTGGATGCGTTGAAAGGCGATGCCTCGCTGTTCGCTCGAAACGACGGTATCGAGGTGGCCTGGCATTTGATCGATCCCATTCTTTCCGAATGGGCATCCTCTCCACAAGCGCCCCCTTTGTACACCTATCCCAGGAACAGTTGGGGACCGAGCGCAGCAGATGATTTGCTGGCCAAAAGCGGCCATGCATGGCGGATGGGCTGCTGCGGATTGCCATGCAGTCTCTCCTGAATCACGGACAGGTGACACTTGCGATAGACAAGGAAAAAGGGATCACGTGTCGCCAATACAGAAAAAAACAAGTGATATACGAAAGGGAGTAGCAAGCACATGAAAACATGCATACAATCGCTATCCATCAGCCGCCTGGCAGCAATTCTTTTGGGCGCGGCATTGATAAATTCGGCAGGTGTCGAGGCGGTGCAAGCGTTTGACCAAAACTATGCGCAATATGACAATGTGTTGAAAACATTCGTTGCGGATGGCCGCGTGAACTATAGCGGCCTGAAAAATGCTCCCAAAGCGCTGGAAGTTTATCTGGAAAGCGCGGCCGGGGTTCCGGAAGAACAATTTAACGCATGGACGGAATCCCAGCGGCTGGCGTTCCTGATTAATCTTTATAATGCAGGCACGCTGAAGCTGATCATCGATCACTATCCGGTCAAGAGCATCAAGGACATCGGCAGCTTCTTCAAGGGACCGTGGGATCAGCCGGCTGTAAAATTGTTCGGCAAGACCGTCACCTTGAACCATCTGGAACACGGCATTCTGCGCAAGCAGTATGGCGAGCCGCGTCTTCACATGGTTCTGGTCTGTGCCGCAAAGGGCTGTCCTATGCTTCGCGGAAAGGCTTACACCGCCGATAAACTGGATGAACAGCTCAACGAACAGTCCCGTGGATATCTGACCAGCCCGGAAGGGCTAAGCGTTGACCGCGGGAAAAATGATGTCTATTTCTCGTCGATTTTTAAGTGGTACGGAGAAGACTTTATTGCCAAGTACTCTCCGAAAGCCGGATTCACAGGGCTCGACAAGACCGAGCGCGCGGTTGCAAACTTCTGCAGCGAATACATTGTTTCCACGGACAGTGATTTTCTCTCGGCCGGGGGGTACGCGTTCAAATACCTGGATTACGACTGGACATTGAACGAGAAACTGTAAATACAGCCCGGAAAGAAACAATCAACAGATTGAACAGATTGAGCAGGGGAGGATATACATGTCAAGAGATGAAACTGAACAAAATATATTAAATCCGTGGGACAAGCATAACCAACAACTGGCGGCGCATGTTCATCCGGCCGACTGGAAGAACCCGAAACCCGCATCACGATACAACCTGGTTGTCATCGGCGCCGGAACGGCGGGACTCGTCTGTGCGGCGGGAGCGGCCGGTCTGGGGGCAAAGGTAGCCTTGATTGAGCGTCATTTGATGGGGGGCGACTGTCTGAATGTCGGCTGTGTGCCGTCCAAGGCCTTGATCAGCGCATCCCGCGCTGCTGCGGCCGTGCGGGATGCCGGAGAGTTCGGGGTGCACATTCCGGATGGCGTGAAGTTCGATTTTGGGAAAGCCATGGAGCGTATGCGCCGACTGCGGGCATCCATTGCCCCGAACGACTCCGTCAAGCGGTTCACTGACCTGGGGATCGACGTGTTTATCGGCGCAGGGCGATTTGTCGATTCCGGTACAGTTGAAGTCGGGGGCGAGCGGCTGTCCTTCAAAAAGGCGGTCATTGCCACCGGTGCGCGGGCTGCTGCACCGCCCATCGAGGGGTTGAACGAAGTGACGTATCTGACCAATGAAACCATTTTCTCCCTCACTGAACTGCCCAAACGGTTGGGTGTCATCGGCGCCGGACCCATCGGTTGTGAAATGGCCCAAGCCTTTGCCCGCTTCGGCTCGGAAGTGTTTCTTGTAAAAACCGCGAACGGCATCCTTCCGAAAGAAGATCGCGATGCCTCCGACATCGTTTTGGAATCCATGCTTAAAGATGGGGTAAAGCTGCTTTGCTGCGGCAAGGCATTAAAGTTGGCCAGGGTCGATGGGAATAAAATCCGTCTTTTCGAGGAGTCTGATGAAAATGGTTATGATGAAGTCGTTGATCAGCTTCTGGTTGCTGTCGGCCGTGCGCCGAATGTCGAGGATCTGGGTCTGGAAGAAGCCGGTGTCGCCTTCACCCAGAAAGGCGTTCAGGTCAATGATCAGCTTCAAACCAGCAACCCCAACATCTACGCGGCCGGCGACATTTGCTCGCCGTATCAATTCACCCATGCGGCCGATTTCATGGCCCGCATTGTGATCCGAAATGCGCTGTTCTTCGGCCGGGCCAAGGTCAGCGCGCTGACCATTCCCTGGTGCACCTATACGGAGCCCGAAATCGCCCACGTCGGCCTTTACGAGAAACAGGCCCGTGACCAGGGAATAGAAATTGATACATTCACCCGTGAATTAAAAGATGTCGACCGGTCGATTCTGGAGGGCCGTACCAACGGTTTCGTGCGCGTGCATGTCCGTAAAGGCACGGACCGGATCATCGGCGCAACAATTGTTGCAGCCAATGCCGGAGATATGATATCCGAGATTACGCTGGCCATGACAAATGGTCTGGGCCTCAAGCACATTGCCGGAACCATCCACCCCTACCCGACCCGGGCCGAGGCGATCCGGCAGGTTGCCGATGCGTACAATCGCACGCGGTTGACGCCGATGGTTAAAAATCTTTTTTCAAGGTGGATGGCATGGTAGTGGTGCCCATGATAGCAGACTGTCTTATCAATATAAATCCAAGAAGAGGGATAAAATGACGCAATCCTATTATGAACCCAAGGATCTGGCCGACTTTCCGAATATCGGAGAGTTTGCTCCGGAAGAAGCGAAAAAATTCTTTGATTATTATGCCCAGGCCACCGGCCCGGGCAAATTGACGGAGCGGGAAAAGGCCCTGATCGCTCTGGTTGTTGCGACCGTTCGGCATTGTCCCTATTGTATCGACGCCTACACCAACAAGTGCCTCTCGCTGGGGGTGGACAACGATGAGATGATGGAAGCCGTCCACGTGGGCGCCGCCATGGTGGCCGGCGATGTTCTGGCTCACGCGACCCAGATCCGTAAAATCATCCGGAAAAAAGGAATGTAATGCCGATGTCGAGCCAGATGGCGCTCTTATCAGGTAACTGCGGCGGAGAATCGTTTTCCGCCGTTATCCGGGAATCGGGGATTTCTCCCTTGCGCGCGGACGGGATCGAGATTCTTCAGATGAACATCACCCGGCAATGCAATCTCAGTTGCCGGCACTGTCATGTGGAGGCCGGTCCGGACAGAATCGAGAGCATGGACCGAAAAACCCTTGAACTCTGTCTTCTGGCAGCCGATACGCACCCTATCGGGACCATTGACATCACAGGCGGAGCGCCGGAACTTCACCCGGATCTTCCCTGGTTCCTGGAACAGGCCGCCCGGGCCGGGCGCCGGGTCATTGTCAGAAGCAATCTTGTGATTCTCCAGGATTCGAAATATGCTTTTTATCTGGATCTCTATGCGCGATTGGGCATCGAAGTCGTGGGCTCCGTGCCGGACTACCGGCTGGACCGCGCCGAACGCCAGCGCGGGAAGAGCACGTTTCTGCAGGCCATTGCGTCCATTCGTGAGCTGAACCAAAGAGGGTATGGCATACCAGGAAGCGGGCTGATTCTGAGCCTTGCGCACAACCCGTCCGGCGCCTATCTGCCCGCGGGCCAGGCATCTCTGGAGCACGAGTACCGCTTTCGTCTTCGGGAAGCGTATGGCATCGAGTTCAACCGCTTATTCTGCCTGACGAACTGTCCGGTGGGTCGCTATCAGGATTATCTGGTCAACAGCGATAATTTCGATGATTACATGTGTACGCTGAGAAATGCCTTCAATCCGGCTGCAGTGCAAAATGTGATGTGCCGGACCACGCTGTCCGTGGGATGGGACGGGCGCCTGTTTGATTGCGATTTCAACCAGATGTTGGATCTGTCGGTGAACAGCGGCGCGCCGAAGCATATCCGTGATTTTGATTACAATAAGCTGGCGGGCCGGGAGATCATGATTCTGGATCATTGTTTTGCCTGTACGGCCGGCGCGGGGTCATCCTGCCAGGGAGAGCTGACCCCATCATAGGATATGAAAAAGGTGCTTTATCTGCTCGATTGGTTCCCGTAATACTGCCGGTAAAAATCATCGCAGTCACCGGAAAGCCGTCCGAATCTTCGCTTGATCAGATAAAGCGCCGTCAAATAGATCACTTTTCGGAAATTGGAACCATATCCGGCACATTGCCACTTTCTGCTGGAAGCGATCACGCCGCGGGGGATGAAAAGGAGCGCGCCGTTTTCTTTCATGCGCAGGGACAGCTCGATGTCTTCCATCAGTTTGATGGCCGGAAAGCTGTCCGCGAACACGTCACGCCTGAAAAACTGAGCCTGATCCCCGAAGGAAATGCCTGAAACAACGGCTCTGAATCTGTTCAGAGCCTCTATCCAACGCATCCTGATCCGTCTATCATCATAGATGGCGCCGAAACAGCCGCCGACTGCGCCGGGATTGTTTCGCATCGCTGTGAACAGGCGTGTAATCGCATCGGGCAGAAGCCGGGAATCCGCATGAAGCACCATGACAATGTCTTGTCGCGCATGGCTGACGCCTTTTGCAATCTGGATTCCCCTGCCGGAAACAGAAGAAAGAAGCATAACCCCGGAAAGGGTTTCAACGATTTCGCGGGTGCGATCCGTTGATCCGCCGTCAACAACAATGATTTCGGAAGGTTCCCCCCCTTTCCGGACGGAGCGGATGCAGTCCCCGATATTTTTTTCTTCATTGCAAGTCGGGATGATCACCGATACGCCTCGGGCGGCTGGAAAACAGGCAGACAGCTTGGATGATCCGTGACCGGCCGGAATTCTTTTCAGGCGGATGCCCCGACAGTTTATATTTCGATTCGGCTCTCGAACGACCATCTGTTTTCCCTGCACTTTTTGAAGATCCGGAGCATGTCTGCGAACATGCCTGCCGATCCAATAAGAAAAAGGCTATTTTTGATGGTTCCGGCGCGCCCCCGTTTGGTGAGCGCAGAAAAATCCGCAGACCTTTTGCACAGCTACCAGCCCGTGCCGGTGTGTACTGATCCGGCAGTTTTGAAAAGCGACCATTCCCCTACACCTGGGTGAAATACAGTGGCCAACTCAAGGAACATTAGACAATTTGGTCCATTTTGTCTAATGTTTCTTCATTGATTTACAGATGAACTCTGTTGCATCAGTGCTTCATAGATGGGTTTGTCTTTAAAATACTCAGGAATGCTATAGGAGATGATTGATACGATCATTAGCGGCAGCAACAGGTCGTAGGCTCCTGTCATTTCCAGTATCAGGATGGTTCCGGTGACGGGTGCGCGGACAATAGCTGAAAAATATCCCGCCATTCCCAAAACCCCCCAAACAGTAAAATCAAAATCGGCATTTGGATAAATTCCGAACACGACATGTCCGAAAAATGAGCCAATTACTGCGCCAAGCAGTAGTAAGGGCGCAAATATACCCCCAGGGGCTCCCGTACTGTAGCTGACCATGGTAAAGATAAATCTCAGGAAGAAATACATCAGAAGTTGAGGGGACGTGATCGTGTTTTTAAGTACATTTTCAACGAGATTCATTCCCGTTCCCAGAGATTCTGGCAGAAACATTCCAACCAATCCAAAACCGATGCCGATGCAAAAAGCCAGCAGTATTTTTTTAGATAAAGTGAAGCGAAGGACGTAAACGGAAGATGCCAGCAGAGATTTATTGAACAAAAGACCCAGAAGACCCAGAAAAATCCCCAGCAATATAAAAAACGGGAACATGCTCACTTCTGGATAACTGAATATTTTTATGTGAAAAACAGGAAGGTGACCCAAGCTTAAACGACAAACGATATCGGCCGTCACACATGCGACAAATGCGGTTACCAGGACATTCCGATTGAGGTTGCTATGTAATTCTTCCATAACAAAAAACACCCCCGCTAAGGGGGCGTTAAAGGCGGCTGCCAAACCGGCTCCCGCTCCTGCTGAAATCAGTATCTTGCGTTCGGTCCGGTTTGGGGCAAAATAATCCCCCAAAATCTTTGCAACAGCCGCACCCATTTGAACGGTTGGCCCCTCTCTTCCCAAGGCAAGTCCACTACCAATTCCAATGACACCTCCAATGAATTTCACAAAGAGAATACGCCAGGCGCGGAATGCGAACAGTCCTGCCAGATACCCCTTAAGGTGTGGGATTCCACTTCCACCTGCATCCGGTGCAAATCTCAATGTAACAAACACAACCACAGCAATGGACAGGCCAAAGATGATTGGTGGCAGCAGCCAATAAAAGAATTCATGGGATTGAGAAAAGGTAATAAAAGTATCGCGCAGTTTTTCGGCATATTCCAAGCTGAGACGAAACACGACGGCGGTTAGCCCTGCTATGAGGCCGATGCATAGGCCTTTCAGGGACAGGATTCTTCTTTTAAGCGTGACTTGGGATTGATCAGGTGACGAACTTGGATGTTTTAACATTATTTATTTGCTTTCAATAGCCCGCTGGAGAAGCCGATAGAAAAGTTTTTCACGAAATAGGCTCTCCGAGTGGGGTACGCCAGATAGTGAATACCCCAGATAAGTAAATTGCGATATCTTACAGGACGGCTGAAATCTTATCAAGTTCATTCTCCAGGATGATGCAGCCATCCGCTTGTTATGCATAGACAAATCAGGGCAGTTATGATAGCTTATTAATAATTTAAGTTCTTACGGGTCTGGGGATACATAGTATTCTCAGAGGTAATACGATGGTCGGGCCGCTATCACGATGGTTTAGTGTTTAGCGGCTTTTTTTATTTGGGATACTGGCAAAACAGTGCAACGAAAGGAATGTGACTCAAAATCAGTTCTGTGTAATGGAAAAAATGAAAGGAACTAAATTATATGTTTGAGAAACTTTTTGGGCGCATATTAACGCCATTTGAACAGTTTCTAAAACGTACTACATCGGGGGGCATTATCCTGATGGGTACCACTGTATTGACCCTGATTTTTGCAAACTCAAAATGGGGTGGTTTTCTTCATGATGTTTTATATCAGCCGCTTTTTATCGGTATCGGATCGCAGCAACTGAAATTTACTCCACATCTTCTGGTTAATGATGGCCTTATGACCTTTTTCTTTCTGGTTGTAGGACTGGAACTCAAACGGGAAATTTTGGTAGGAGAGCTTTCTTCAATTCGGGATGCCGGTCTTCCGGTTTTAGCTGCTTTGGGCGGCATGGTTGTTCCCGCATTCATATATTATAGCTTTAATCGCGAAGGACTTATGGCACGAGGTTGGGGAATACCGATGGCCACAGACATTGCCTTTGCGGTAAGCATTCTGGTGCTGCTTGCAGGACGCATACCGCGCAATTTGATTGTTTTTCTTACTGCTTTGGCGATTGCCGATGACCTTGGGGCTGTGTTGGTAATAGCTCTATTTTACACCAGCGAGATAAGCTTGACTGCTCTTGGTTGTGCTGCTGGAACGCTGATTTTTTTGGTATTACTCAATCAAGGTGGCACGCGTCATCCAATTCCATACATAGTGTGCGGCCTGTTGTTATGGCTTTCTATGTTGCAATCGGGAATTCATGCTACTATAGCCGGAGTCCTTTTGGCTTTCACCATTCCGGCACGATCAGCCTTCACGCTTGTCGAATTTGAAAAGCGTTTGGTTCAGCTACATGGGTTATTTCACGCTGAAGCTGCCAACCCTGGTACACCGGATTGCCTTCTGAGCAACCCTTGTATGTACACTATGGCGCAGGGCGTTAAAGATGCGGCCAGAGCTGTGCAATCACCTCTACAGCGTATGGAGCATGCCTTGAGTCCTTGGGTTACCTTTCTGATTATTCCGATTTTTGCTCTTAGTAATGCGGGTATTGATTTTGGCGAAATTCGAGTGGGAGAGAGTTTGAGACAGCCGGTGACCTTGGGAGTGATATTTGGCCTTGTGGTGGGCAAGTTTCTGGGTATTAGCGTCTTTAGTTGGATAGCGGTAAAGCTCCGAATCGGCAGATTGCCAGCCGGTGTAGAATGGCGGCATTTACTGGGTGTAGCTTGGCTCGGCGGCATCGGCTTTACCATGTCTCTTTTCATAAGCCAACTGGCTTTTGATGATCCACTCGTGAAGGAACAGGCTAAAATGGGCATTCTGTTCGCTTCTGCCTTGTCTGCTGGCATCGGTTCCCTATGGTTGTATCTGACGGGACGAATTTCTCAAAAGTAAAAATCCTTTGAAATTTTACCAGTTTGAATGAATTGAATCCATGATTTTTCCAAAGCCGACATTAAAACATTAGACAAAATGATTCATTTTGTCTAATGTTGAAAAACACGATCCAGCATTGATGCGGTTTTGCGGGAGGTCAAGGACCCCAAACATTGGACAAATGGATGAACGACCGAAAGCACTTTGTTTCTGTCGAATTTGAAAATCTTGCCGGCAGAGGGAAAGTGCATGTCGGTTTTTTTGGTGAACTCGATCTTGGGAAGGCCTCGTCGCGCGAACCCGCCCGTCTATCGTCTTGATTTCCAGTAGTCCGGGTGCCGATGAAGATGCATGACTGCGAGGATGAGACATGACCGGACTTTATGTTGTATCAAACCGTCATCGTCCAAAACTTTCTCTGATTCGCGCAAAGACCTGATCACCTGGAACGGGATTGACACGTTTGGACCGGAGTTCGGCAAGCCGACGTTTGGCAACCTCTATCCATTCCGTATCAATGTCCGGGTTCGGTATGTTCAAGGTGCGAAGAAGTGAGTCAACCACAACGATACCCTCCTCCACGGGGAGTGCGGCTGCCTGAGCCAAAAGATCTTCCCCCTCTGAAAAAGGGGGGATTAAGAATAATTCAAACTATCTTTAAATGCGTATCGCGCTGCGGACTTCCTTCATGGTCTGCCGGGCGACCGCCTGGGCCTTCTGATTCCCGGATGCGATAATTTCCAGAACCATTTCGGGCCGCTCTTCGAAGTATTTGCGTTTTTCCCGAATGGGGGCCAGAGCATTAATCAGATTCTCCGCCATGATTTTTTTGCAGTCCACGCACCCGATGGCAGCCGATCGGCACTGGCCGTTGATTTCTTCCACAACGGACGGCGGCGAATAGAGCTTGTGAAATTCAAAGACATTGCAGATCTCGGGATTTCCCGGATCCTTGCGTCTGGCCCGGTTGGGATCGGTGATCATGGTGGAGACCTTGGTGCGAATTTCTTCCGGGGAGTCGGAAAGATAAATGGCGTTGTGATAGCTCTTGCTCATTTTGCGCCGGTCCAGACCCAGAATTTTGGAAGACTGGGTTAAAATGGCGTCCGGTTCCGGGAATACGTTACCGTAAAGGTAATTGAACCGTCTGGCGATTTCCCGGGTGATTTCAATGTGGGGAACCTGGTCGATGCCGACCGGAACGCCGTTGGCCTTGTACATGATGATATCCGCCGCCTGAAGCACCGGGTATCCCAGAAACCCGAAGGTGGACAGATCCTTGTTTTCGAGCTGGATGATCTGGTCCTTGTACGTGGGATTGCGTTCCAGCCAGGGAACCGGGGTAATCATCGAGAGCAGCAGGAACAGCTCGGCATGTTCCATGACGCTGGACTGGACAAAGAGGGTGCATTTTTCCGGGGAAAGGCCTGCGCTCAGCCAGTCGATCATCATTTCCTGAACAAAACGCCGGATGTTTCCCGGGTTTTCATAATCGCTGGTCAGGGCGTGCCAGTCGGCGATAAAGAAAAAACAGTCATATTCTTCCTGCATGGCGATCCAATTGTCCAGCGCGCCATGGTAATTTCCCAGATGAAGAGGGCCGGTGGGCCGCATTCCGCTTAAAATTCTTTTTTTTACCGTCATGAAAAACTCCTGTTAAAATAAATGAAAAGAATAATAAATTGGGCTTTGATCATCGGTGTCCTGAACAATTGCCGAAACGATGATCAAGGCCAAAAATTGTAATGAATCCGTCTTCAGTCTTCGGCCTTCAGCCCGTTCTCCTGAAAAGACAGCCGCCTTTTCACATGTTCCATCTCGTCATCCTTTGTTTTCAGCGTGCCGTTCACCTTTTCGTCGCGAAGGGATTTCAGGATTTCCTTGTAAATGGGTCCGGGCGCAACGCCCATTTCCAGAAGGTCCTTTCCGGTCATGGCGGGCTGGATATAGCGCAGGGTGACGCAATAATTGGAAATCGCCCGTTTCACCCGCTCCTGGCGGGTTGCAGCCATCATGAACAGAATCAGCTCGGTTTTAAATTCGGCCAGTTTTTCGCACAGCACATGGTTGGGGAGGGTTGTATTACGCTCCAACCAGAGCAAAGAGCGTTCCGCGGCAAAACGATCCTTGCAGAGCAGGGCGCAGGGCCGGGGCGCCAGCTCCAGCCGTTTGCAGATATCCTCAGTCACCTTGACATCGGTGCCGCGGATAATAGCCAGAAAATAAACCGGCCATTTCATATAGGATTCTTCAAGAAAAAGCAAATCGTGCCAGGAGATCACTTTTTTTACGGCATTCAGCAGTACCGTCATGTCCGCGGACAGTTGAAGAGACGAGTGGATCACTTTGAGAAGCTGAAAATCATCCAGTCTCGTGATGGCGGGAACCGGGTTCTCTTCTTCAAGGATTTGTTTGATCTCGCTGAAAATTCTGCGCCCGATCAATCGAGAGAACAAATCCATTTTTACGGCATTATCAATCAGGCCGCTGGTCAGCTTTCCGATGCTAAACCCAAACCGCTGTTCAAACTTGATGGCGCGAAACGCCCGGGTCGGATCTTCTACAAAACTCAGGTTGTGAAGCACCCGGATGCTTTTTTCCTTGATATCTTTCTGCGCGGAAAAAAAGTCTATCAGGATGCCGAATCGCGTGGGATTGAGCTGGATCGACAGGGTATTGATGGTAAAATCCCTGCGGAAGAGATCCAGCTTGATGGAACTCATTTCGACAATGGGCATGGCCGTGGGAAATTTGTAATATTCCATTCGCGCGGAAGCCACATCGATCTTGAATCCATCCGAAAGGGTGATGACTGCGGTTCCAAAACTGGCGTGGGTATGGACCCGGGCCTGGTTCCGTGCGCCATATTCCCTGGCAAAGGCAATGCCATCCCCCTCGATCACGATATCCATGTCGTCGTTTGGCCGATACAGGAACAGATCCCGGACGAAACCGCCGACCACATAAGCGCCGACCCCAAGCTGGCTGGCGACTTCACCAATGGTTTTCAAAAGATCCATCACCCGGTCGGACAGCCTTTCGTTCATGAAATTGATGATGTTTCGGGTTCTGGCATGGGTGATGTCTTTACCGGGGTCAAACTGGTTTTCGGAATTGTTCTGGGTTTGCCGGGCCAGAATGTTTAAAAGGTCGGTTCGCGTGATCACGCCGATGATGACATCCTGGTCCACGACCGGCAGCACCCGCTGTTTGTTTTCGATGATTTTCTGCTGAATCTCGGGCATGTCCGCATCCGGCGCGACCCAGGCCATGTCCGTGGTCATGTAGTCCCGCACCGGAACATCGTCCAGTTGGTGAAAGAGGGCTTTTTCAATGACCTGGCGGGAAATAAACCCGACCAGTTCATCTTTGCGGTCCGGGTTTTCCGTGACCACCAGCGCATTGATGTTATAGCGGGTCAGCAGATTGGCGGCCTCCTTGCAGGACACATTCGCGCCAACGGTAATGGGTGGTGCGGACATGATGTCCCTGGCCTTTCTTCTGGCCCGAACCTTGCTGTAGAGAATTTCCAGAAGGCGCTGCTCCACCTGGGCCAGGGTCTGCTCCTTTAAGGCTGCGGATGCGGCATAACTGTGCCCGCCGCCGCCCAGAAGCGTCACGATGGTTCCGACATCCACTTCGGGAATCCGGCTTCGGGCCACGACATGCACTTTATTCTCCATGCCGGCAAGGGCGAAAACGGCGTTCAGATTCTCCATTTTAATGAATTTGTGGACCAGTACGGCAAAGTCCGGTATGTAATTTTCGCTGATGATATTGGTCAGAACAATATCGATCCCGTTGATCATATGATGTGTTGCCGACTGGATCATATCGTTTAAGAGGCTGATCTGCTCGGGGCTGATTTCACGGGCGATCATGGAAGAAATGGTATTGAGATTGGCGCCCTTGGACAGCAGAAATGCCGCTGCGGTAAAATCATATTCGGTTGTTGAGGGAAAGGTAAACGAGCCGGTGTCTTCATAAATCCCCAGGCAAAGGATGGTGGCTTCATCCGGCGAGATATCGATCTTTTTTTCCTTGAGAATATCGGTCAATATGGTAACGGTTGCGCCGGTCAGCCGGTTGACCCCGTAATGTGCCTTGATATCGGTGGGCATCTCCGGATGGTGGTCATAGATATGAATTTCGACATCCGGCCGGTCGACGACGGCTGAAAACTTCCCGATGCGGCCGGGTTGGCGGGTATCCACCAGTACCAGCTTTTTGATGCGGGAAAAGTCAATGTGCTTCATGTCTTCCATATTAAAGAGATAGACCATGGAACTGATGAAGAAATTTCGCAGGTTTTTTTCCTGGGAGCCCGGAAACACCACCAGGGCTTCCGGATAGAGCTTTTGAGCGGCCAGCATGGAAGCCACGGCGTCAAAGTCGGCATTCAGATGGGTGGTAATGATGGTCAGGTCGTTTTTCTGGGATGAATTCACATCTTCCTCTCACAGGGGTCGGAGATCACTATCCAGAGGTCACTATTCAGCGATCAGGGGGTTGCAACCGGCCCCTGATCCGATCTTTATAGCGGATTTGGCGGGAAAAAGACAGAAATTTCAGGCAAAAGAAAGAGGATAACCGGGGTTATGATCGTTTGGGCTTGCTTTCAATTCCCAGTTCGATCAGAATATCCAGGAGTCTTGAAAAAGGAATTCCGGCGGTTTTAGCGGCCAGCGGAAGCAGGCTGGTCTCGGTCATTCCCGGAATCGTGTTGGTTTCAAGGATATAAAGCTCCCGGTCACTCAGCATCATATCCGTACGGCTGTATCCTTCACAGAAAAGCGCCCGGTGTGCCATTTTAGCATAGGCCCGGGCTTTTTCCGTCAGCGCCTCATCAATTCGGGCCGGACAGATTTCCCGGCTGGCTCCGGGCAGATATTTGGCATGGTAGTTGAAAAACTCATATTGGGTGTCGGGGATGATTTCAATGACGGGAAGCGCTTTCAAGTCCCGATTGCCGATAACCCCTACCGTCAGCTCCGTTCCTTGAATATAGGTCTCGACCATCAGGGTGTCGTCGTGATTGAAAGCTTCCCGAATCGCGGGTTCCAATCTATCCCGAGTTTTCACGATGGCCATGCCGATACTGGAACCGCCTTTGGCGGGTTTGATGACCAGTGGCAGACCGATGCGTTCCAGGCAGGTTTCAGCCTTTAGGGCGTCGTCCCGGTGGATCGTGATATAGGTGGGCGTCGGAATACCGGATCTTTCGTAAAGCTGTTTTGAAACCAGCTTGTCCATGGCAATGGCGCTTCCCAGAACTCCGGATCCCTGATAGGGAATGCCCAGAAGATCCAGCAGCCCCTGAACGGTTCCGTCCTCGCCATAAGGGCCGTGAAGAATGATCAGCGCAAAATCGATGGATAGCGCGTCGGCAACCAGGCGGCTTAAGTCCGTGCTGGGATCATACCGGATCACCCGGTATTTATCCGGGTTCAGCGCCGCATAAACCTGATCGCCGCTTTTAAGCGAGACCTCGCGCTCCGAAGAAATGCCGCCGGAAAGCAGCGCAACGGTGAGGGGTTGGGTCATCGAAAATCCTTCATGAATGAAAGAGCTGCCGCTTGACGCTGTTGAATTCTTCCAGGGTAATCAAATCACTTTCCAGCAGGCGAACCAGTTCGGAAAGTTCCCGTATTCTGGCCGAGGCCGGATCTTCCAGAAGATTCGAAGCGTTGCGGGTTGTGTCGGGCAGGGCAAGGGGATTGCTGTCTTTGCCGATTTTAAAGGATGCCATTCCTCCCAGGATGCTGACTTCAACCGCTCTGCCATGGAAAAGGGGGGAATTCACCATTTCACGAAGGGTTTTGCCTTCCTGCTTCATCCGGAGGTAAAAGCGGTAGCCGGAAACAATGAGGGCCGCGGTTCCGCCCAGGAATATCCAGATCATGTACTGAATGACTCCCCGGAAGAAAAGAACCAGAAGGCCAAGTCCGGCAATCAGAAGCACATGAAGCACCAGAACCGAATAGGCCATCAAAACACTTTTGAAAACGCCGTCGTTTTGTTTGGATTCATTCATCATGATGGTTAACGAAAAATCAGCTTGAAGGTTTTGTATCCATACGGATAGCCAGTTTTGCGGCATAGAGTTGAGGCATTTCCCGCTCAACGGAAGTTTTCCGCAGACAATTGAGTTTAAATATCAGATAATTCAATCGGGTCAGGGTCCGGTATTTCCGATCCGTATCTTCCATGGCGGCCAGCAGTTCCCGGGTCTGGTGAATCTCTTTTTTCAGCTCGATTTCCGGAGGAATACAGCCGGCATTTTTCAGGATTTTATAGGCAAGTCTCAGATCTTCGGGGATATGGCGGTCGTCTTCAATTTCAAGCGGCTTACCGGAACCCGGAAGATTTTCAAAATCTCCGCGACGCTGAGCCTGAAGGATGCGTTCCTCGATAATTTTTTCAAAACCCGTTGATATCATAAAATTTGAAACGGCTATATTCACTGCAGAGAATAATCACGCTGTGCGTGAACATCAAAAATCCAACATTCATATTATACAATTTTGAATCGCAAGATCAAGAACAATATGCGGTGCAATAATGATGCTGGATTATTTTTGTCCAGATATGATATAAACACCTCCTTGTATCACAAGCACAACGACTCAAAAAGGAATCTTGATTTTGAAAATCCGCCATCACTTTACACACTTCCTTTTATCCTGTGGGGCCATCGGAGCGATGACCCTCTGTTTCTGGATATCTTCGGTGCTTCCGGCAGCATCCGAAGACAGCGCGGCGCCGTTCATCTCTCTTCAGGCAAGATTGGCCCAGGAAGGGTTTGATCCGGTCATGCTGAAAACCCTTTTCCAGAAACCGGATGTCCATTTTGAACCCCGCACCATGTCACTGTTTTTCATGCACAGCGAAGCCAGGGTCAATTACGATCAGTTTTTGTCTCAGGAATCCCTTCAAAAAGCCAGAAAATACATCCAGGATCATCTTTTGGATCTGGATTCCGCCGAAAAAAACTTTGGCGTCAATAAGGAAGTGATTACCGCCATCATGCTGGTTGAAACCCGGCTGGGAACTTATCTGGGGACCAGTTCCATATTGAACACCCTCTCGTCGCTGGCTGCCATGAAGGAATCGGGACTTCGGGACGTGGTATGGAACAGCATTCAGGAGGACCGCAGGCCGAATAGATCCGCATTCGAAGAAAAGGCCGATGCCAAATCGGCTTGGGCCTTTCAGGAGCTTAAGGCATATTTGAAATATACCGGCAGGGAAAAGATCGACCCCACAACCATCTTTGGTTCCTATGCCGGTGCCATGGGTATTTCCCAGTTCATGCCCAGCAACATCCTGGCTTACGGCCGGGACGGCAACCAGGACGGCAGAATCGATTTATTCAACCCCAGCGATGCCATCGCGAGTATTGCCAATTATTTGAAGAGTTTCGGATGGAAACCCGGCATCAGTTATGAAGCTGCCTTTGACGTGGTCTATCATTATAATCACAGCAAGGTTTATGTGACAACGATTTTGAAAATAGCCGATCAGTTAAAAGGATGAAATGGATTTTCACACGATTAAGATGGTTCTGGGCCTCAGCGTTCCGTTTCTGCTGGCGACGCTCTGGGCGGTAATCGACGCGGCCCAGAAGGAATTCGGCGGTTTAAGGAAAAAAGTTCTCTGGATGATGGTTGCCGCCATTCCGTTTATCGGTTTTATCATTTATCTGATATTCGGATTTCGAAGAGGGAAAAAAATGGGAGAAACGCATGAATAACCGTATTCTGATGTTGGGAAACCAGGCCATTTCAAGGGGATTGATTGAAAACGGCTGCGTTCTTGCCACGTCCTATCCCGGCACCCCGGCTTCCGAGATCCTGCCCTCACTTGTGGATTGGCAGCAGGCTGAAAACACCCGGCTTCATGCCCAGTGGGCCATCAATGAGAAAGTGGCCTTTGAAATCGCTTATACCGCCGGCATTGCCGGGCTCAGGTCCATGGTCGGTATGAAGCAGGTGGGCCTGAACGTGGCTTCGGACCCGCTCATGAGCGCGGCCTACATGGGAACCGTGGGCGGTTTTCTGATCATATGCGCTGATGATCCGGGACCGCACTCTTCACAGACCGAACAGGACAGCCGGATGATGGCCATGATGGCCAAGATCCCGGTTCTGGATCCCGACTCTCCGGCTCAGGCCAAAGACATGATCGCCATGGGATACGCGTTATCCGAAGCATTCGAGATTCCGGTCATGATCCGGCCCACCACGCGGGTCTGCCATGCGCGCCAGGATGTGGCTGTTTCCCCCGTTGTCTCCGATGACCGAAAGCCTGTTTTTGAAAAAAACCCAGCCCGGTGGGCCGCCACGCCCAAATTCCGGTTCCGCCTGCATCAGTCCCTGGAGCAGAAACTATCCGGCATCTCCGGCTATGCGCCCACGGCTCCGCTCCGGTGTAATCCGGACGCCGCCGGAACTAAAGCCATTGTGGTTTCCGGCGTGGCGGCCGCCCATACCCGCGATGTGCTCAAGGATCTTGACCTCTGGGATCGCATTCCCCTGTACCAGGTGCTTCAGCCCTTTCCCCTTCACCGGGAGTTTGTCGACCATCTTGAAGCAACCTGTTCGGAAATCCTGGTTATCGAGGAGAGCACCGGCGTTATCGAGATGCAGATTGCCGACCGTCATAAGGTCCGGGGAAAGGCCTCCGGAACCGTGCCGTCCGTGGGGGAGATACTGCCGGAAACCATCGAGGCCATTGTTGCGGAATTTGCGGGAAAGCCTCTTTCCCGCCCCATGTTGCCGGCCGCTTCGCCGGGCAGGCGCCCGACGCTTTGCGCGGGCTGTCCGCATCGGGCCAGTTTTTTCGCCATCAAAAAAGCCGCGCCCCGAGGCATCTACACCAGCGACATCGGCTGCTATACGCTGGGTCTGAACCTGGGGGCCGTGGACACGTTTATCTGCATGGGGGCTGCCATCAGCCAGGCCGCGGGCTTTTATCAGTCCTTCCGGGACGAACCCAAGCGGCCGGATATCGTGGCCACCCTGGGCGATTCCACGTTTTTTCATGCCGGGATTCCGGCCCTGATCGATGCCGTGGTGCAAAATGTCCGCTTTGTCCTGGTGATTCTGGATAACCGGACAACCGCCATGACCGGCAACCAGCCCACCCCTTCCAGTGGCCGGGGCATCGGCGGGGAGCCTACCATCACGGTCGAGATCGAAAAACTGGTTCAGGGCTGCGGCATCCGATTCTGTAAAACCGGAGATCCCTACGATGTTCCGGAATTTATTTCCCTGGTGAAATCGGCGGTTGCCTACAGCCGGGAAACCGGGCCCGCGGTGATCATTGCCAGGCGGCCCTGCCTGCTGGATCGCAGCCGCACGGAAAGCCGCCACCCGTTCATCCGGGTCCAGGTTGTGCAGGAGGATTGCGATGCCTGTCATTACTGCCTCCAGCATTTCGAGTGCCCGGCCTTGATCACGGACGGGAAAGATCAACCCGTCCGCATCGATCCCGCCGGGTGCACCGGGTGCGGCGTCTGCCTGCATGTTTGCCCGAAAAAGGCGATAAGAATAATGATGGCTTCGTAAAAAGTCCAATATCTGCGTTGAGCTTCATCCTTCGTCATTGCGGCGTACTGGTTGTACGCCTCACTGACAGGATTTGCTCGCCTTGATCTTAAACTTTTTACTTTGCCATCCCATTTTTGACTTTATACGAGTTTATCAATAAAAGGATGGGTAATGACCATTAAACAGCAGATTATCATTAGCGGTGTCGGCGGCCAGGGCGTGCTGTTTGTTACCCGCCTCCTGGCCGAGGCCGCCATGATAAAGGGATTTCCGGTGCTGACTTCCGAGACCCACGGCATGGCCCAGCGGGGAGGCACCGTGGTTTCTCACCTGAAAGTCGGCGATTTTTCCAGCCCGCTGATCCGGCCGTTTTCGGCCGACGGGCTTTTGGCATTAAAGCCGGAGAGCCTGGCTCAGCATGGCGGCTTCGTCAAACCGGGGGGCTGGGCCATCGTTAACAGCAATCAGCCGCTTCAAGAGCCAAGTGAGCTTGCGATTTCCTCCATTGATGCGGATTCCCTTGCCAGGGCCATCGGCAACCTGAAATCCGTTAATCTCATCATGCTGGGAGCAGCTCTCTCAAGGCTTTCCAGCTCAAAAGACTTGTTCTGCGCTCTGGCCGATATCCAGGCTGTTCTGAACGTGCAAGTATCCGGCGATCCTTCAAAACTGGAAAAATTTACAGCAGCCATTGATGCCGGTTATCATGTTTATGGGATTTGACGGGATTCATGCCGTTGCTTCTTAAACTGTTTCAATTCACCCTCTCGGGTCTGACCACCGGAAGCACGTATGCGCTGATCGCCATTGGTTTCTCCATCATTCATAACGCCACCGGCATCGTCAATTTCGCCCAGGGCGAGTTCGTGATGCTGGGGGGGATGTTCATGGTCACGTTTTACGGCTATCTGAAACTGCCCATGGCGCCGGCATTCGTCTTAAGCGTTTTTGCCGTGGCGTTCATCGGCCTGCTTCTGGAGAAAACCACTCTCCGGCATTCCAAATCCAAGGAAATCCTTAACCTGGTCATGGTTACCGTCGGTGCGTCCATCTTTATCAAGGGATTGTCCATGGCCATCTGGGGAAAGAATGCCATGACCCTGCCGCCTTTTTCCGGAGAAGATCCCATTCTGGTTTTCGGAGCAGCCATCATGCCCCAGAGCATCTGGATATTTGGCATCACGGTGGCGGTGGTGGCGAGCCTGAGTACATTTTTCATCAGGACCCGCACTGGAAAAGCCATGCGGGCCGTTGCCGCCAGCCGCAGATCCGCCCTTCTGGCCGGAATTCCGGTCAACCGGATGATTGCGCTCTCGTTTTTCCTTAGCGGCGCGCTGGGCGCGGTTGCCGGAATTATTCTGACGCCCGTCACCACCATTTCCTACGATGCCGGTGTGATGCTGGGACTCAAAGGGTTTTCCGCCGCCATTCTGGGGGGATATGGTTCCATGATCGGGGCCGTGGCCGGAGGGCTTCTTCTCGGAGTTTTGGAATCCCTCGGAGCCGGTCTGGTGTCTTCCGAATACAAGGATGTCCTGGCCTTTCTGATCCTTTTGATCGTGCTTTTCTTTAAACCCTCCGGCATATTCGGAAAAGGGGCATTGAGAAGCGTGTGATGAAGAATCTTCAGCTATGGGTCTTTGGCCTGGTTGTTTTCGCCCTGCCGCTTGCTCTGGAGAATAATTATTACCTGATGGCGCTCAACATCGCCGCCCTGAATGTCTTGATCGTCATCGGTCTCAATCTTCTCATGGGTTATGCCGGCCAGATCTCTCTGGGCCATGCCGCCTTCTTTGGTTTGGGTGCCTATTTGTCCGCCATTCTCACCACGACTTACGGCTTTCCGGCCTGGCCCACGATCCTGGGCGCCATGGCCATTACGGCTGGCATTGCTTACGTCATCGGCATTCCCACCCTGAAGCTGGAAGGCCACTACCTGGTGATGGCAACCCTCGGGTTCAACGTCATCGTCTACATCATCATGATTCAACTGAGCGCCGTAACCGGCGGCCCATCCGGCTTTGCGGGCATTCCCCGCCTTCGGATCGGGGCATTTGCCTTTGACTCGGATCGCAAAATTTATTACTTGCTCTGGGCTGTTTCCATCGGCGTTCTGGCCCTTTCCCTGAACCTGATCCGGTCAAGGGCCGGCAGGGCCATGGCCGCGCTCAGCCACAATGAAATCGCGGCCCGCTGCACGGGCATCGATACGGAAACTTACAAGGTCAAGATTTTTGTCATCAGCGCGGCCATGGCGTCCCTGGCAGGGAGCTTTTACGCCCATTATATTACCTTCATCAGTCCGGGCTCTTTCAGTATCTTTTTTTCGCTTCAGGCCGTGACCATGGTCCTGGTCGGCGGCATGGGGTCCCTCTGGGGGTCGGTTTTCGGCGCGATTTTCTTGTCACTGTTGCCTGAAGTCCTTCATGGCGTCAAGGAATACAATGTTCTGGTCTACGGATTTATTCTCATGGCGGTTTTAATGTTCTTTCCAGAGGGGCTGTTTCCGGCCATTAGATCTTTTGGCGCGGCAGCCATCCGGAAAAAGGCATGACCGCGCCGGTTTTGGAAGAGACGGGCGCTGCGGTTCTGGAGGCGCGGAAAATCACCGTTCGTTTCGAGGGCCTGGAGGCCCTCAGCCGCCTTTCCTTTTCCATCGGTCCGCGGCGGATCACCTCCATTATCGGCCCCAACGGCGCGGGCAAGACCACTCTTTTGAACGCCATCACCGGCGTTTATCCGCTTTATGCCGGGGAAATCCTGTTTCAGGGAAAGCCGATCGCGGGGCTGAAACCGTTTCAGATCGCTTCTCTTGGCATTACCCGCTCTTTCCAGCAGGCCCAGCTTTTCATGAATATGACGGTTCTGGAGAATGTCATGGTCGGCATGCATTCCCGGACCACGTCGGGCTTTATCAAGGGCATGCTCCGTCCGCCGTCGGAACGAAAAGAGGAAGGGATGATCCGTGAAAAATCCCAGGGCATGCTGAGCGAATTCGGGCTGCTTGCCAGGGCCGGGGACATGGCCGGACATATCTGCATCCTCGATCAGCGGCGCCTGGAGATTGCAAGGGCCATGGCTTGCCGACCGGAAATCCTGCTTCTGGATGAGCCGGCGGCCGGCCTTACGATTCGTGAGATGGAAGAGATGGGCAATCTCATCCTCGGGCTCAAGGAAAAAGGACAGACCATCATTCTGGTGGAGCACAACATGCGCCTGGTCATGGCGATATCGGACAATTTGATCGTGCTTCACCACGGCGTCAAGATCGGCGAAGGCCGGCCCGAGGATATCCAGAATAATCAGCGGGTCATCGAGGCGTATCTGGGGAAATGAGGAAAAGGCTGAAGGCTATAGGCTACAAAGGATGAATAATGAATGACCACATGAGTTCTTCCCCATGCTGAAAATCAAAAACATCGATGCGGTTTATGGAAAAATTCAGATCCTCCACCGGACATCGCTTCATATCCGGGAAGGCGAGATCGTCTCTCTCATCGGCGCCAATGGCGCGGGAAAGACAACGCTCCTGAATGTCATCTCCGGCCTGCATCCCCTGAAAAGCGGCGGTGTTTTGTTTCTGGGCCGGGAAATTCAAGGCATGCAGCCGGACAGGATCGTTGGCATGGGGCTGATTCAGGTACCGGAAAGCGACAAAATCTTCGCTCCCATGACGGTTCTGGAGAATCTGGAGCTCGGTGCCTATCTCAGGCGACTGGACCGCGATGCGTTAAAGACGGAAATCGAGAAAGTCCATGCGCTGTTTCCCATTCTCCGGGACCGCGGGGGCAGGGCGGCCGGAACCCTTTCCGGAGGCGAGCGTCAGATGCTGGCCCTGGGAAGAGCGCTGATGGGAAAGCCCAAACTCCTCATGCTGGATGAGCCGTCCCTGGGACTTGCGCCGGTCATTGTCTCGGAGATGTTTCGCATCATTCAATCCCTGAACAAGATGGGCACCACCATCCTTCTTGTGGAGCAGAACGCCAGGGAAGCCCTGCGGGTTTCAAACCGGGCCTATGTGATGGAAACCGGCCGGATCATCCTGACGGGCGCGGGAGCCGAGCTGCTGAACAACGAAGAGGTGAAGCGGGCATTTCTGGGAAATGATTACAAGGAAAAATGGGAACGATGAAAAGGAGGAACACAGATGGCCATGTTCAATCCGGAAACAGAGACCCTGAATCGCCGCGAACTCCTCGATTTTCAGAACGAGCGGCTGGGAATTCTCATCAATCATGCGTACGCCAATGTCCGTTATTATCGCAACAAATTTGACGCGGCCGGATTGAACCCGGACGACATCAAAACCCTTGAAGACCTTAAGAAAATCCCCTTCACCACGCGGGAAGACCTGGTGAGCAATTACCCCTACGGCATGTTCGCGGTGCCGCTCCGGGACGTGGTTCGCCTTCAATTTTCCCTCGGCCATTACGGCAATCCCATTGTCATCGGCTATACCCGGGAGGATCTGAAAATCTGGAGAGAACTTGTGGCCCGGATCATGGTCGGGGTCGGCATCACCGAGCACGATATCATCCAGGTTGCCTTCAATTACGGCCTTTTCATGGGGGCTTTCCGGTTCAACCAGGGCGCGGAGCTGATCGGCGCCGCAGTGGTTCCGGCGTCCGTTGCCCCGGCCGATGTCCAGATCCGGATCATGCGCGATTTCCGCAGCACGGTTCTGGTTTCAACCCCGTCCTTTGCCCTTCACATCATCGAGACCATGAGAGCCCGGGGAAAGACCAAAGAACTGTCCTTAAAAATCGGACTGTTTGGGGCCGAGCCCTGGCCGGAGAGCGCCCGCGGCATCATTGAAGAAGGATTGGGAATCAAGGCCTACGATATTTACGGGGTTACGGAACTGATCGAGCCCGGGGTTTCCGGCGAATGCACGGAAAAAGCAGGTCTTCATATTTTCGAGGATCATTTTTTCCCGGAAATCATCGATCCGATCACCGGCCGGTCCCTTAAAGAGGGCGAGGAGGGAGAGCTGGTTCTGACCAGCCTGACCACCAGCGCTTATCCCCTGATTCGGTACCGGACCCACGACAGAACCGCCCTTTGCACAAAGCCCTGCGCCTGCGGCCGGACCCTGGTCCGGATGAACCGGATTTTCAAGAGAACGGATCGGATGATCTCCGTGCGGGGGATCAATGTGTTTCCGGAAATGATTACGGAGGTTCTCTCGGGCATCGAGGGGATCGGACCGGAATACTCCCTGGAGATAAAACAAAAGGCCGGAATGAACGACCAGTTAATCATCAGGGTGAGTCCTCCCCCGGAATTGATGCAGGCTGCGGAAGACATGGCGACCCTTCATGGAAAAGTCCAGTCGGCCCTTCGCAAGGCACTTGGGCTGAGGGTGCAGGTTGACATATAAACCTTGCAAAACGAAACATTAACTATTAAATAACACGGATACCCGAAACCACAGACGAAGCTATCGCAGGGGCGCAATCCGATCAACCTTACGATCGTTCAGGAAAGGCCCGGTGACTCTCGTTTTTCACATGGAAGAAAATGAACAGGAGGAATTCCCAATGGGGCTTATCCGACGTCACAGGGTCGTAAGATTTTGGTCAGCCATTGCTGTTTGCATCTGCACGGCGCTTTTTCTTTCAGGTTGTAAAAAAGAACAAGCCGTTGCACCGGCTCAGCCTCCGGTTGTCTCGGTCGTGGAAGTGATACCCAAAGATGTGCCGGTTACCGTCGAGTACGTTGCCCAGACGCAGAGCTCCCATCTGGTCAACATTCATGCGCGGGTCAGCGGATTTCTGGACAAACGGGTGTACACCGAGGGCGCGGTCGTGAAAGAGGGGCAGGTCCTCTTTCTGATGGATGCCAAGCCCTTTCAGTCCCAACTCGATCAGGCAAAAGCCGCCCTTTCCATCCAGAAAGCCACCCTTGAAACCGCCCGTTCGAATCTGGCCCGGACCCAGCCGCTTGCCGAGCAGAACGCCCTGTCCCGGAAGGATCTTGATGACGCAAAAGGACAGTTCGAATCCGCGGCGGCATCGGTGGAGCAATCCAGCGCCCAGGTCGAAACCGCCCAGCAGAATCTGTCCTATACAACGATCAGCTCTCCGGTTACCGGCGTTACGAGTGCCGCCCAGCAGACGGACGGCACTTACATCAGTACGGGGAACAGCCTGCTGACCACGGTGGCGGTTCTCTCGCCGATGTGGGTCAATTTCAGCATCTCGGAGAACGAATTGCAGAAATTTCGCAATCAGGCCGACAAGGGGTTGATGCGAAGGCCCAAGGATGACAGCTACATCGTGGAAATCATCCTTGTGGACGGGTCAATCTACCCGCACACCGGGCGGATCACCTTTGCCGATCCATCGTACAACTCGCAGACCGGAACATTTCTGATTCGCGCCAGTGTCGACAACCCCAAGGGTGTGCTGCGCCCGAACCAGTATGTGCGCGTGCGCCTGAAGGGCGCCATCCGGCCCAATGCCATCCTCCTGCCGCAGGCCGCGATGCAGCAGGGCTCCAAGGGGCACTTTGTCTGGATGGTCGGAAGCGATGGCAAGGTCGACCAGAGGCCGGTAGTTGCCGGCGACTGGCATGGAAATGACTGGTTCATCTTCGAAGGACTCGTTGCCGGCGAACAGGTGGTGGTCGAGGGAACGCTTTCGCTTCGGCCCGACATGCCGGTCACGGTAAAGCCATATTCCGCCGGGCCGGAATCCGCGGCAGCCGTCACCGAATCCAGGGCCGACTCCGCCAAGGGCGGAAAATAGGGAGGGCTGCGCTCATGTTCTCGAAATTCTTCATCGAGCGGCCGATTTTTGCAACGGTCGTTTCGATCATCATCTGCATTGCGGGACTGGTGTCCATTGCGGTTCTGCCGATCGAGCAGTACCCGGCAATCACGCCCGTTCAGGTCACGGTGTCGGCAACCTATCCCGGCGCGGACTCCAAAACGCTCGCCGACTCCGTTGCCGCGCCCATAGAGGCTCAGATCAACGGCGTTGACAACATGCTTTATATGTCATCGACCAGCTCCTCCAACGGACTGTTGAACATTACGGTTTTTTTTGATCTCAAAACCAATCCGGATATTGCCCAGGTGCAGGTTCAGAACCGGGTCAATCTGGCCCTGCCGCAGTTGCCGTCGGTTGTGACCCAGCAGGGTGTATCGGTGCAGAAACAGTCTTCTTCCATCATGATGATTGTTGCCATCACCTCCAAGGATAACCGGTACAGCAGCGATTATATCGCCAATTATGCCAATGTGTATGTTCTGGATTCCCTGAAAAGGGTGCCTGGCGCAGGACAGGCCGCGGTCCTCGGGGCGCCGGACCAGGCCATGCGGATCTGGATGAACCCGGACCGGATGGCCTCTCTGGGGATTACAACCAGCGACATTCAGCAGGCCGTTTCTTCTCAGAACGCCTTGTTTGGTGCCGGTCAGATTGGTCAGAAACCCAGTTCGGGACAGGTGGCGTTGACATTTCCGGTGGTGACGCAGCGGCCCTTCACCGATCCCGAGCAGTACGAAAACATTATCCTGAGGGCCAGCCAGGATGGCAGCGCCATTGTCCGCCTGAAGGATGTGGCCCGGGCCGAAATCGGGCTGCGTCAATATGTCATTGACAGCAAACTGAACGGGTCTCCAGCCACATTGATCGCGGTTTACCAGCAGCCCGGCGCCAATGGCCTGAAAGTTTCCAAAGATGTGCATCAGGCCATGTCGGAGATGAAATCGGGCTTTCCCGAAGGGCTCGACTATGTGATATCGCTGGATACCACGGATTTTGTGCGGCTGTCGATCAAGGAAGTACAGGATACGCTGTTTGAAGCGGTGATCCTGGTGGTTCTGGTGGTTTTTTTGTTCCTGCAGAATTTTCGCGCCACGATCATCTGCACGGTTGCCATCTTTGTTGCCCTGATCGGCACGTTCACGGGAATGCTTGCGCTGGGGTTTTCCATCAACCTGCTCACCCTCTTTGGTCTGGTGCTGGCCATCGGGATCGTGGTCGACGATGCCATTGTGGTGGTGGAAAATGTGGAAAGGAACATGACCCAGTTCCATCTTTCGCCCAAGGAGGCAACCCTGCGGGCCATGGGAGAGGTCACCAGCCCGGTCATTGCGACTGTACTGGTCATGTCCGCGGTATTCGTCTCCGCCGCATTTTTGCCCGGTACCACGGGCCAGCTATACAAGCAGTTCGCGATCACCATTGCCATATCCGTAACGATTTCCGGATTTGTGGCCCTGACGCTGACACCGGCGATGTGCGGATTCATGCTGAAGCACACAATGCCGCCCCAAAAAGGACCTTTTGCCTGGTTCAACCGCCAGTTCGACACCTTTACCCAGGCATTTGGCCGGGCCGTGGTGCTGATCATTAAACGCATGGGAATTGCGTTCGTATTGCTTGCACTGATGGTCTGGGGAATCGTTCATCTTTTTGGCGCGCTTCCGACCAGCTTTGTGCCGGGTGAAGATCAGGGTTATGTGATGACGGCCATTATCATGCCCGACGCCGCCAGTCTGGATCGCACCAAGGTTGTGACGGAAGCCGTGGACAAGATTTTCGAAAAAATCCCCGGTGTTGAAAACCGCACCGAGTTGGCCGGTTACAGCCTTCTGGATGGCAGCTTCAAGACCAATGCCGGAACATTTTTTGTAACGCTCAAGCCTTTTGAGGAGCGCTATAAATCCGCGGACAAGGCCAGGACCGAGAATGCGCGGGCCGTGCTGGCAAACTTTCGCCAGGGAGCCAAAGACATTCTCCAGGGGATGATCATTCCGTTTGCGCCGCCGGCGATTCCGGGTATCGGTACCACCGGCGGTTTCGAGTTCTGGATTCAGGATACGGGGGCGGGCGAACCGGCGAAGCTGGAGGAGGTGACTCAGCAATTTCTCGGAAAAGCCCGGCAAAGACCCGAGCTCAGCGGGCTCAATTCTACCTTTCGCGCTTCTGCCCAGCAACTGCGCGCAGATGTGGATCGGGACAAGGCCAATCTTCTGGGCATCCCGGTTCAGGATGTCTACAGCGCCATTCAAGCCCAGTTTGGATCTCTGACAGCCAGCCAGTTCAATGAATTCAGCCGGGTGTGGTGGGTCATTCTTCAGTCTGAACCGGCATTCCGCCAGAAGCCCGAAGATCTGACCCGGCTCTATACGAGATCGAATCAGCAGTCCATGGTTCCGCTCTCGGCTGTCGTGAGCACCCAGTGGGTGACCGGGCCCGATCTTCTGCCCCATTTCAATGGCTTTCCCGCTGCAAAAGTCAATGGTAACGCCGCACCCGGCTTCAGCTCGGGCCAGGCCATCCAATCCATGGAAGCGATCGCCCGCGATGTCCTGCCTCAGGGTTATACGTTTGCCTGGTCGGGTCTGGCGTTCGAGGAAAAAAAATCCGGCGGCACCTCTTCCCTGGCATTTATATTCGGATTGATTTTCGTTTTCCTCATCCTGGCGGCCCAGTACGAGTCCTGGACCCTGCCGGGATCGGTCATGACCGCGGTGCCGTTCGGCGTTTTGGGCGCCCTGACGTTCAACTGGCTCAGGGGGCTGGAGAACGATGTCTATTTCCAGATCGGCCTGCTGGTGCTCGTGGGTCTGGGTGCCAAGAATGCCCTTCTCCGGGTGACTTTTGCCGTTGATCTTCGCAAGCAGGGAAAATCGCTCATGGAAGCTACGATTCTGGCCGGCGAGATGCGCCTGCGGCCGATCATCATGACGTCCCTGGCCTTTATTTTTGGGGTTCTACCCCTGGCCATCGCTGTCGGGGCCGGGGCCAACGCCAGGCACTCCATCGGTACCGGCATCATCGGCGGCATGATCGGCGAGGCTACATTGGCCATGCTCTATGTGCCGCTGTTCTTCTACATTTTCGATCGGTGGGGTGAGCGTTCCAGGGAAAAAAAAGAAAAAAAGAAGGCGAAATCCGGGAAAAATGCTTCCGCCGATGACAACATGACGGAAAAACACTTAGAGGCAATGCAGGAGGGGAGCTGAGATGCGCTTTTTCATGGTTCTCGTGATTACCGCATGGGTAGCCGGCTGCACGGTTGGCCCGGATTACATTCGCCCGAATGTCGCCGCACCTGTCGCCTATCGTTTCGAGGACAAAGAGGCGCGGGATACGGCCAACACCCAGTGGTGGAGGCAGTTCCAGGATCCGGTACTGGATGCGCTCATCACCGAGGCGCTTTCAAACAACAAGAATATTCAGCTTGCCACGGCCAATATCGAAAAGGCTGCGGGAGCGCTCATACAGAGTCGATCTCAGCTCTTTCCCCAGATCGGCTACAGCGGTAGCGGGACAAGACAACGTGCCAGCGAACAGGGGGCGACTCCGGTGCCGTCTTCTGTCGCCAACCCCCAGACATCTTTACAGGGGCTTGCCAATGCCAGTTGGGAGATAGACCTCTGGGGGCGCATTCAGCGTCTTTCCGAGGCGGCCCAGGCAAATCTTTTGTCCACCGAGGAGGCAAAACGGGGAGTCATCCTTTCGCTGGTATCGTCGGTAGCCAGCAGTTATATTCAGCTTCTCGGCCTTGACATGCAGCTCATGATCGCCAGGCGCACGCTTGATACCTATGCCGAGTCGGTCAGACTGTTTGAACTGCAATTCAGGTACGGCCAGGTGTCGCAGATGAACCTGGAGCAGGCGCGTACCCAATACGAAACAGCTGCCGGCACGATCCCGCAGGTCGAATCACAGATCGCTCAGACAGAAAATGCGCTCTCGATCCTGCTTGGCAGAAATCCGGGACCCATTCAACGCGACAGAACGATATTTGAACTGACGATTCCCGCTATTCCGGCAGGATTGCCATCCGATGTTCTGGTGAACCGGCCGGACATCCGTCAGGCAGAACAGAATCTGATTGCCGCCAATGCTCAGATAGGGGCCGCTCGGGCGCTCTACTTTCCGACCATCTCGCTAACAGGCAACTTTGGCGTATCCAGCGCCGACCTGTCCAATCTCTTTAATGGTTCGGCGCGGGTATGGAGTTATGCCGGATCTGTAACCGGGCCGATTTTTACCGCGGGTTCCATTTCCGGCCAGGTGAAACAGGCCGAGGCCGGCCGGAAGGCAGCGCTCGTCAGCTACGAGTCGTCCATTCAGAATGCGTTTGCCGATGTCGAGAATGCGCTGGTCGCTCGCGGAAAACTGGCCGAGCAGCTCCGGGCACAGGAGCGCCTCGTCAAGGCCAGCAAGGAGTATGCCCGGTTGGCGCAGCTCCAGTACCAAGGCGGATATGCGACCTATCTCACCGTGCTGAGTGCGCAGCAGCAGCTTTTTCCCGCCGAGCTCAACCAGGCCCAGTATCTTGCCTCGGCCTTTACCTCTTATGTCAACCTCTACAAGGCAATGGGAGGCGGCTGGGTGACGGCATCCGAGAAAATGACCACAGCCGCCGGGGCGGATGACTCCTGACCATATTCAGGTCCATGTAAACGATACACTGAACCAGGTGCTCACCTGTCTGCACTGCAATTGCATGATAGCGGTCTTCCCAGAATGCACCTTTTCGGTTTTTTTGCGGGTTGTGTTACTGAGCCGCAGCTTTTAGCTTTTTATCCAACGTCAAGAGCTGTCCATCAGCATGGCAGTGGCCGGGGTGTTTGGGACGAGCTGCTGTGACGTCTGACTTCCCCGATTGGTGTAGCCTTGGTCGGCGCCGATGCAACCAGTTGTTGCCGGCGCAGCGCGGCGTATTCCTCGGCCGGGATGGAGAGCTGCGCGAGCCCGGACACGGCGATGATAGCTCCACTATGTATGGTTCTCATTTACCGACCTCCCGGATGCGTTGCGAAAAATCCGCCGCGGCATCCGCCGCATGTGCCCGGGTATTGATATGGACACGCTCTTCGAGCTCCGGAAAGGGTATACTGTTGTCCAGCAGCCCGGCTTTGTAGAGGTATTCCGGGACATGGCCGCTCGCCAGAATTTCCCAACTGAATGGCAGATGATCCGGATTGACGCGGGTGTTCAGCCAGATGTTGGTGGTGCAGTTGGTGGTCAAGGTGTTGTAAAACTCGGGGCGGGCCTTCAGCGCGTTGATCTGGTCCATGTACGACAGGAACAGTCGCCGGCCGTTCTCAATAGTTCCGTGATGCGCCCGATAGACATAAACCTCCTCCGGCGGATCATGGCGGTAGTTGGTGCGAAGGCGTATGACATCCCGCTCGTCAGCCACCACATAGTAGAGCTCGTATTGACGGAAGAACCCCTTGACCGTCGAATACCCTTCCCCTTTTTCCTTGCGTGCCTCGATGGAAATGGCCAAATGATCGCCGCCGGAAAAGCCGAAGCTGAGGAATACATGCGCGATGGTCGGACCCATCCAGTAAACGGCTATCACATCCACAGATTCAAGCTGACGAAGGTCGAATTGCTTGTCGTAATAGCCGGGGGTATAGTCGGTCTCGGTGCGGTAATCGAAATTGCGGATGTTGTGCACCATGATCCGGTCTCCGTTAATTTCGGCCCAGGCAAGCCGGGCCACGTCCGGCTGCCAGTCACGATCATTTGAAGGTGGGATCAGCAGGAACCAGAGAATGACGATTGCAAAACCGCTTAAAAATATCATTATGGATCTGCCTGCCGGGCGAACCATCAGCAGCGTACCGAGAGAGATCAGCGCAATTCCGATGGCTCCCGGTAACCTGAGTTCCTCCGGCAGGTTGGAATAGTAAACAGCCAAAATTTCCCAGCTCGTAATGGCCAGCAGGCTTAAAAACGCCAGGGTCCATCCGAGCATTCTAAAAAGAATCCTTGCAGGCGATCGGTGAACATTCCCTGTTGTCCCTTTTTGAAACTCTGGCATTAAGATTCTCCTGGAGACTTTCTTATCAAACAAATAAATTCGGATTTCGATATTCGGATTTTGCCTGAACGGACTTTCCGTTCAGGCACTGATTACAATTTACGGATTTCATCGGGGATTGATCTTGGTGATTTTTGATCCTTGAATGCCCAGCCCTGCCATTAACCCCTTCTGGCTAAAGGTGAAGGCATAAATACCTTCTTTGGTAGTTGTGGTTGTCAACGATTTTGCCATTCCCTCGTCCACGATGACAATACTGGGTCCCACACCCAGTTCCAAGCCAGCACTTTTGTTGAGATACTCAAGAGATGCGGTATCCATAAAAAACAGGACATAGGCAAATTTCTGCACACCGGCCTGCAGTCCATAGGAAGCTGTGATGCTATTGTAGTAGCTGGCCGTTTTACCGTCTATTCGAAGTACTCCCTCTCCATATTGTCCGCCATAAATGAGTCCCACCTTTCTCATAACCGGGAAAACCAGAACCCCTTTGGCTACTTTGGAGAGTTCCATGGCGGCAGGGTTATTGGCATAGAGTTTTTTCAGGGCCTTATCAGCAGCGATGTCTAACTTCGCGGTATCACCGGCCATGGCGGGCAGGGTAAAACAAACTGCGGTAAATACGGTCATCATCATTGCAACAAGTGATAAACGAATCATGATACGCATAAGAATCTCCTTTTATTGTTGGTGATATTGTTATTATTCAATCCTTTTTACTCATACTCTAACAGGTTTGATCAACTCGGAAACTGTCACGACCTTCGCAGTATCCGCTTCCCGGTCAGTTTGCGGCCATCATCAAAAATGAGAAGATGATCGACAATCAGTGTTCTGCCCGCATCCTTGAGATAACGCCAGGATGTCCATACCGGTTTTTGACTGTCCGGCGCTATAAACTTCATGATGGTTACAAGGGAAGTGCCGTTTTTGTCCCAGAAACTGCGGGACTCGACTTTGCCCAGCTTTTCAATGTTCTGGGTATGCATTCTGCCGTCAAGGAACAGGATCAGGGGCTGCTCTCCAAACCAAGATTGTTGGGTTGTATAAACGTTCACCGACTTCTTCGATTACCACCACCACCCGTCCGGCTGCCGGCGGAGGATGTGCCGGATGCACCGGATGACCGTTCCCTGCTGGTGCTCTGGCTCATCTGGTTGCCACGTTGCCGGGCCTGGGCCTGCGCATTCAGGCTCTGAGTAGACTCTCGTGACGACTGTGCCCCGGAAGCCGTTTTAGGTTGCTGTACCGACTGTGTCGGCATGCTTTTCTGAGCCTGGGGTGCGGACGACGCGGTGCGACTGCCGGTTTGGGTAGCCTGTGTGGAAGACTGGACACCACTGCCGGTCGAGGTAGCCTGCGATGACGTACTTGCACCCTTGGGCTGCGGCTTGTTCACCGTCTCCCAGCCGCTGCCGGAATTGGAGCTCCAGTTGCCGGAGCTATCCTTTTTATATACGTTACCGTCTTTTCCGGCATACACATTTCCCGATTTGGTTTTGGCAACCGCGCCTTGTCCGTTTGCGGTGTCCCAGGCGGCGGCGCCCGTGCCCTTGTTCGTCTGAACGGCGGCGGCAGAGCCGTAAGCGCTGCTCTGGTAACCGCCACGCACGGCGGTTCCGGTGGCTGGATTGTAAGCTGCGGCCCTTCCGGCCGACCCGTAGGCGGTGTTCACTTGGGCCCCCGTTGCACGGGTTCCCGTATAAGGATTGTAGGCCTGTCGCACCGATGCGCTGCCAGCGGGTCCGTAGGCGTAAGCGCCGCGGGAGATTGTTCCCGTGTTAGGATTGTAGGCCGCAACGGCCCCCGCTCCCCCGTAAGGACCATACGAAACCTGGGCGGCTTTGTAATATCCGCCATAGGCATAGCTATACCTGGCGCCGCATCCGTAAGAATAAGGCACCGGGTACGGCGGGTAATAGTGGTCGTGGTTGTTGGCAATCACGGCCCCCATGATCATTCCGGCCCCGAACATGAGCACTCCGGTCGCCGCCACGTATTCTCCGCTGTAGCCGGCTGTCTGCGAGTAGACAACTGTCGTGGGGGAGCTGCTTTGTACGGTAACATAGGTTACGTTGTGCATGGGACTGGAGGGCGGGATGGTGTAGATGGCCGGTGGAACGTTTGTGCAGAAGGTCCACGGACCATTTGCGGTGCCGGCGCTGTACCAAACACCCTGATTGCAGCAATAATAACCGCCATTGACGAGAAAAACAGCGTTGGGAGAGTTTGCGGCGTATTGGACCGAGGTGTCTGGTATGCTCTGGAACTTCGGCTCTCCGCTGTAGGTCACCTGCACCGATGCGGGTTTGGCTACGTCCACGGCCGTGGTTGCTGGCACGGAAGCCAGCAGCACGGCATCCCTGGCCTCGGTTGTGCCCGGAATGGATGCCTTGACGAAGGCGGCTGGATCATTGTCCGGAATCCGGGTGAAGTCCGCGGGCAGGTCTTTGCTGGCAGATGACCAGGGGCCATCCAGGCTGACGGCGCGGAACCATCGGCCCGCAGTGAGAAGATAATAATTCCTGTCACCGGAGTTCAGAAACACGATGGTGTCCGTGTTCGCCACACGCATCAGTTTCGTGCCGGAGATGGGGCTGTAGCTCGGATCACCCTTGGTCAGAATCAATTCCGCGGGTTCGGTGCTTACAAACACTACGGGTGGATTCTGGGCGCGCTTTCCGGGCACATTCAGACGCACATCGGTCCAGTTGTCATCCCCCGGCAGGGAAGACAGCCCGGCTGGCAGGGGGCCCGCGGGCGTCCATGCTCCCTTGATTGCATCCGTGGCAGTCAGCCAGTTGTCCTGGTTAAGCAGGTAATAATGCTGTCCGGCCGCATCGTAAAAGACATCCCAGTTTGTGTTCACGGCAAACATCAGATCGCTCTTGTCCGCTTCAACGGGTTTTAGCTGGGGTTCGCCCAGGAACATCACCAGGATGGCAGGCTTGCGGCTGTAGAAAATCTTCGGCGGATCCAGATTCAAGTCTACAGCGTGTTGTATCGGCTGCTGAGCGGGATCGAGATAAGCCAGTACCCGGTCCAGGGAAACCGTCATTGCCTGGCCGGGTGGACGCAGTTCATCCACAACTTTCCGCAGCGAAGCCGCCTCTGTCTCCGAAGTGTTCGGAAAACGCAGATCGCGTTTAGTGGGAATCAATGCCACAATGCGGGTAGCCTGGTTCGTCACGGTTTCAGCATCTACTTCCGCGACACCAAACTTCTCTTTTTTGGACGCACCGGTTTTTACGGAAATGGCGCAGCGAAAGTGAATATTCGCGTAATCTTTCCAGAAGTCCACCTGGGGCTGATAAATGGTCAGTTGTTTGCCGTTCTTCTGAATTACTCGGGGCCAGCCGGGATCAACTGGGGGAATAACATCCGAAGCGGCAAAAGATGATAAAGATACCATGAGTATCATCAGAATGATGGGCGCTTTTATAGCTTTCATGTTTCGTGTCCTTTCTTTTGAAAATCCCAGAATTGGCCTTCATATAGTAATGAAACAGTTCCCGGTCAACCAACATCCCCGGTGTGCTGACAGGGAAGGCCGCATTGAACAGAAGTCAGTGAAAAATCCGAAATTTTAAACGTAAAAATAATTTTTATTCATGTTCTACTATAGGAAATTAGTTGGTGACTGTAAACTATGAAAAATACTATGCCGGGTTAGGCGATCTGAAGAAACCCACCTGTTTAAGGCAAATCTGATGGAAAAACAGGTTGACTCAGGGGAATGTCTTGTGTATTTATAAATCATAAACAGGGCATGAAGCTCTCGATGTACGGTACTGAAAAAAACATATAGTTGGGTCATGAAGGCCAGGGTAGCACCATAATGGGGCTTACTTGGCTTTTTTTTTAGGCTTGGGAAACTGAATGAATCTCCAGTGGTGCGCTGAAGTTGTTCTAATGATATCCTTTAGTTATTTCGAGGAGGATTTTCCATGCACATGGCAGATGCACTGATTTCACCGGCTGTCGGCGGCGCGATGTGGGCCGCAACTGCCGGCCTTACCCTCTATAGCGCCAAAAAACTCAAGGAAAACCTGGACGACAGCCATACGCCGCTGATGGGCGTTCTGGGGGCTTTTATATTTGCGGCCCAGATGATCAACTTCACGATTCCAGCCACCGGATCCAGCGGCCACCTGGGTGGGGGAATGATTCTGGCCATCTTGCTGGGGCCTTATGCCGCTTTTATCACCATGGCATCGGTGCTTACGGTACAAGCCCTGTTCTTCGCGGACGGCGGGCTTCTGGCGCTGGGATGTAATATTTTCAATCTGGGGTTTCTCCCCTGCTTTATCGCCTATCCCATCATTTACAAGAAAATCGTCGGACAGTGCCCCACCCGGCGGCGCATCCTGGTGGGCGCCATTGCGGCGTCCATCCTGGGGCTGCAATTGGGTGCATTCGGCGTTGTTCTGGAGACGCTGTTTTCCGGAATCTCGGAGCTGCCCTTTGTTACTTTTCTGCTCCTGATGCAGCCCATCCATCTGGCCATCGGCATTGTCGAGGGACTGGTCACTGCGGCAGTGGTGACTTTTATCTGGAAGGCACGCCCCGAAATCCTGAACATGGCTGGTGCGGCCCGGCCGATGGGGCGCCTTGCCATGGGGAAAGTGCTTGTTGGCTTTCTTGTAACAGCCGTCGTCACCGGAGGCGTTCTGTCCTGGTTTGCCTCGGACCGTCCGGACGGGCTGGAGTGGTCCATGTTCCATACTTCCGGAAAAGAAAAACTCGAACCTGCTGAAAAAGGGCTGCATGCGCTCTTTGCCAGGTTTCAGGAAAAGACAGCCTTTTTGCCGGACTACGGATTCATGAAAGCGGCGCCGGATAAATCCGGCGAGCATGAAGCATCTGCTGCACCCGAAAAGAAAGAACCCTGGCCTGCCGTGAGCGCGGGGACTTCCGTATCCGGCCTGGTTGGAGGGACAATGGCCATGGGGATGGCCGGGTTCATCGGCTTTGCCTTGAAAAAACGGCATAGACAAAGATAATGGCAAAAATAGCCTCGTCTTTTCTGGATATCAGCTATCTGGACAGCCTTTCCTGCCAGCAAAGTCCCGTTCATCGGCTGGATCCCCGTTCAAAAGTGATTGCCACCGCGTTTTTTATCGTCAGCGTCGTATCCTTTGGCAAATATGAAATAACGGGGCTGATTCCGTTTTTCCTCTATCCCATCGTCCTGATCGCCTTGGGAGATTTGCCGCTCGTGTATCTGCTTAAAAAAATCCTGCTGGCAGCGCCTTTTGCCGTTTTCATCGGTATGTTCAACCCTCTCATCGACCGCGCCATTCTGATGAATCTTGGGCCTGTCGGAATTTCCGGGGGCTGGATTTCTTTTGCATCCATCATGCTGCGCTTTATCCTGACGGTCAGTGCGGTCCTGGCGCTGATTGCCAGCACGGGCTTTGCATCCATCTGCATGTCCCTTGAAAAAATGGGCGCTCCCAACAGCTTTGCCGTACAGCTTCTTTTTTTGTACCGATATATTTTTGTTCTGACCGATGAGGCATCGCGCATGGTGCGGGCCAGAGCCCTTCGCGCTTTTGAAGGAAAGGGAAGGGGGTTCAAAGTCTTCACTTCCATGATCGGGCAGCTCCTGCTGCGCGCTCTGGACCGGGCTCAGCGTATTCACCTGGCCATGCGCTGCCGGGGTTTTGATGGAGAAATCCGGGTTTCCAGGCAGTTGGCTTTCGGCGGACGTGACAGCGCATTTCTCCTGGGATGGTCCACGCTGTTTGTCCTGATGCGGCTGGTTGATATTCCCCAGTGGATGGGTGACAGGGTTGCGGAGCTGATCAGATGAGCCACCACATCGTCGAAATGAAAGACCTGCATTACACCTATCCCGACGGCAATTCCGCCCTGCATGGCGTTTCATTTCGAATCACCCATGGGGAAACCGTTGCCATTGTTGGGGCAAACGGGGCCGGAAAATCCACGATTCTGCTGCACCTGAACGGCTGCCTCATTCCGGAAACCGGAACGGTCCGCATCGGCGATTTTCCCCTGACCCGGAAAACGCTGGAGCATGTGCGGCGCACGGTGGGCATGGTTTTTCAGGATCCGGACGATCAGCTCTTCATGCCGTCGGTTTATGAAGACGTTGCCTACGGCCCCCTGAATCTGGGGCTTCCCCTGGAGGATGTGGAGGAACGGGTTGTCCAGGCATTGTCCACGGTGGGCATGCTGCATCTGAAGGACCGCCCGCCTTACAGGCTCTCGGGAGGAGAAAAGCGATCGGTTGCCATTGCGACGGTGCTCTCCATGTCCCCGAGCATTCTGGTCATGGATGAGCCGACATCCAATCTCGACCCCAAGGCCAGGCGACAGCTCATTCATCTTCTGAAAACCTTCGAGCACACCATTATCCTGGCGACCCACGATCTGGACATGGTGCTCGATTTGTGCTCCCGCACCATTGTTCTAAAGAAAGGCCGGGTTGAAGCCGACGGGCCCACACGGGATATCCTGCAAAACCAGGAACTCCTGGAAACCTGCCGCCTGGAAAAGCCCTTCTCGCTCCAGGCCTGTCCAATTTGCAATCCCGCATGATGCCGTAAGGGAGAATGTGGACGGGGACCGTACCGTGCCGATTCATTATCCGTTTGAATCAAGGGCGTTGATTCAGGATTTCCGCGACTTTCTGTCCGATGTCGTTTAACCGGTAGGGCTTCTGGATAAACCCGCTGCATCCCCTTTTCATGATTTGCTCGGCCTGGCCAGATCGGCGTTGACAAAAAGATTCAGCAATACCTGTTCGATCTGACCGGTATGGGCCAGTACCATCCAGATATCCGGTTCAGGGTGAATATTCAGGACGATTTCCCTTCGGGTGCGTTCGAAAATGCCCGCCGTGGTTCGAATCAGTTCATTGATATTGGTCTGCTTGACCTCAGCTGTCGGGTGAGATTCGAGGCTTTGTCCACGCAGGTTTCGATTTCTTTCAAGTCCTCACAAAATGGATGGTCTTTGGAATCGATTCCCATCAGCATGATGGAGGCTCTGCCCTGGATGACCGCCAGCAGGTTGTTTAAGTCGTGTGCAATGTCGCCGGCCAAGGTGCCGATGGCCTCCATTTTGTGAGCCTGCAGACTCCCGGTATTCGCATGGATGTGCTCTGTGATATCCATCACGGCCAGACGGATCTGTCTCTCATCGGTCTTCTTAACCAATGCGGTGCAAACCCCTTCCATATGCACCCAGAAAGGTTGCTGCGCACATTCAAGTTCCAGATCGCACTGCCGCATAGAATTTTTTTCAAGGATATCCCGTATAAATACAATAAAAGTCAGATGGTGGTCCGGCTTGATTTGCAGCAGAAAAGGAGATCCGATCAGGAGGCTGCGGTCCATCTTCAGCAGGGTAACGCCGGGCTGATTCACGTCCAGTATCACCCCTTTATCGCTTAAAGTGAGGTACGTGACCGGCGCGAAATCATATAAATCCTTATAGCTGTTGATGGCTGCGTCAAGCTCTGTCCTGGCCGAGTCGGCATCGTCGTTTTGAATCTCAAGCTCCGACTGCTGGAATTTCAGCTCTTCAACTATTTTTTTGTAGTCGATATCCCCGGGCGGCGGTTGTTCGCTGCTGTCTGAAAGCGATTTCAAGCGCTTTTCGGCTTCCTGCCGCAGTTTTCTGGACAGCGCTTCAGGAAGGGCGGTGTCTGGATTGGGCATGATGGATTACCTCCACATTTATTTCAAGGAAACCTCTTCAGCAATGGTGTCGGCTTGCGGGCTATAAACGGCAATATCCCATTCTTTGAATCTGCATGGACAGCTGTTTGACGCGGCTGAGTTCTTCCTGTGCAAGCGCTGCAAACTGTTTCTTAATATCAGGGTCCTGAATCTTGTTTTGCGTCTGTTCGTAAAAAGCCCTGCCGTTTTCCTTGATCTCAAGGGCAAGTTGAAAATGGTTCATCGCTGTTTTATATGGGTGATCAACCCGAAATAGCGAGAAACCATATTTGAAGTGTCAACAATTCTTTTGGTATTGTTAATTTTTTCGAACCGCCACAACTCAAGAATAGGATAACATAAGCATGAGAAGCCTTTTGATTCATCCAGCATTTCTTTGACCCAATAACGACCAGATCACCTGTTGCAACCGGCTTCATGATAAAACCTTTGATAGCCATAGCATTGTGCTTTGCTCATCTTTTTCAACGCTGAATCCTGCGCAGAGAATGACCGGAATGGATTGCCGAATTAGTCTGGAATCTCCTTTTCACTTGGCAAGAAGCGCCCAGATCTGGTCAAACGGGTTGAATCTGGATGTGCAACTCTTTCTCTGTTACTTCTACCTGATAGGTCTGGATGGGACCTGGGGCCGGGCCGTGTATTTTAATACCATCGTCCGTATAGGTAGACTTATTAACGCTACAGCACTGAACCGTCTGGGTTCCTGGCACATAGTCCAGCCTTCGGTGCCCTATGTGGGTGCACCGATTTTGATACGCCCGATATTGTTTATCCTCTCCGAAAACAACCAGAACCCTCTTTGGCAGGTTCTTCCCCTCAAACCTGATAGCTGTGCCAGTTTGGGTCAGCTCGCGGGTTTTTTCGAGACTTATGATCAGTTTGCCCGATTCGTAGTGCCAGCCGTTTTTGTCCTGTGGTTCGTTTGTTGCGGAGATGCCGAAAATACGCTGCCAGATACTGCGCTGTAAAAATTTCACAGTCATGGGAAATCCTCTGTATTCGTGAATGTTTATATGACACCAATAGTCAACAATCGGTGATTACGTACAATGTAAGCAACCAGCAATCAACCCGGTCACTGAAATGCAAAAAGTGCACCAGGTGATCGTATATTCGCAGGAGCAGCCAAAATACGCATCACCGGCTTTCCAAGAACTAACTATACCTGCCAGTCTAACAGTTGTCGAATTTTCGTAACCTCGAATGCAGCTGCCGCCACGATCATTTTAGCCGCGTCGGCGCCGGCATGCTCGGAAATTGCGATCTTGATGGCATCATATAACGGCCCCGTTTTCTGAAGCTCCTTTAACTTTAGATAGAGCCGAACGCCAGGGGTTTTGAATTCAACGGGGCTTTGGGTGACACAGAAAAGTACAGCTAATGGGTTTTCTTCAAGATTTTTCAAACTGAGATTGTTGCCAAGTCCCAGAACAACTGAACCGTCTTCCATTAATCGCAGGCTTCCGAAGTAGGCGGTGTTTGGCTGTCCTTCTTTGTCCGCGGTACCCAATACTCCAATCCTGCCGGGTTTGTTAACGATTTCATATATCTCTTTGCTGATTTCGACCATGATATCCTCCTTGAATGAAAGTGGGTGAAAGCGTATTTCCGGTTCCGGACCATCTCTGAATGTCCAGTTGCCTGCCACTATATCACTGGACGATTAAGATTCTGTAGCGATCGCTACAAAAGTTCATTTTTAGGCGAATAGATCGGTTGAATGGGATGATATAATGGCTGCAGGCAGAATATACGAACGACCCTCCTTCTCGATTCTACCGTCATTCTCAAGCTTTTTTATAGCTTTGGTGATGGTCACGCGGTGGGAGCCGGTGAGAAAGCTCAGATCCTCATGGGTCAAGGGAAACTGTATGTGTACCCCCCGGTTATCGGCAATGCCATGCTCACGGGCCACGCTGATCAAAACCCGGTATAGCCGTTCTTCCAAGGAGGGAATGGCCATATCACCCAGTCGTGTGGTTAGGTTAGCAATCAGTTCGCTCTGCTTTCGGATCACACGTAGACCAATTGCGGGATGCTTCAGAATCAGTTGCTCGAATTCTGATTTATTGATTCCGCAGGTATAGGTGTCTTCTATACACCATGCCGACACGGGATAGCGGATCTCCTCGCTGAACGTGTTTTCGCCGAAGGTATCGCCGGCTTTTCGATAGTCGAGAGTTGCCTCACGGCCGTCTTCAAATATTTTACTTAATTTGATCCGCCCCGACTTGATGAAAAACAGGCTGTCCGCAGAATCTCCCTGATGGAACACTGCCGCTCGTCGTCGAAACAGCTTTTGTTTGCCTATGCTGGCCAACGCATCCATATCTTTGGATTCAAATTCACTGAAAAGCCAGATATTCTTTATACATTTGGGAGATACGACCGTTCCATCTGGAATAATGTTTTCGCAAAGACATGTCATCGCCAGGCCCTCTATCTCTTTTTAATGTGTGAGCGGCGTCATTTAACTCCGGTAAGGTCCGAACTTAATAATGTCGATGCTGTATATGCTGCCCTCTCCGGGTTTAGAAGTCAATCTTTATGGCTCTTTGCTATTTTTGTATGGATGACCCTTCCGAAATAGAAAGAGACATATTTGAAATGTCAAAGATACTTGCATATATCCTTGAGTCCGGCCATCCTTAAGGATACGGATGGTATCCTTGATTTCCCTGACTCATTCATCCAAAATTACCCTATGATAAAGTTGCCAAGCCTGTCAAAAGAATTGACGCATTTCGGAGAGGTGATCCTGGGCACAGTAACTCATCCGCTGCTTTTGCCCTTGTCTGGTTTGTATTTTATCCATTCCTGCGATACCAGCGGTTCCATCATCTGCGGCTTCTGACCGGGTGGAAACCATCCACGGTGTGTCACTCGCAGTTCTTTATAATACTCCGTAAAGTCACTGACATGTGGCAGTATTTCTGCTCCAGCCTTGGGATGATGCAATCCCTCACGCCAGGCTGATTTTTCCACAGTACCAATAATTAAATACTCGTTCCCTATTGCAGCCGGATTATATTTGCGAAACATTTCGGTTAACAAATGCTCCAGGTCGTGTTTATGAACAATCAACAAATCACACTTGGGGCAATAACGGCATGTATAATTCAGAGCAATCGAATGCACCGGTTTTATGTGAATCAGTAATGGAATTTTCTTCTGACCTGTTTTATGTTCGCAATAGGGACATTGTGAAAATCGCAGCCCGGCCAATGGCGGCGATCGTCTTGCGGTCTATAAGCGGCAATATCCCATTCTTTGAATCTGCAGGGACAACTGTTTGACGCGGCTGAGCTCTTCCTTGAGCAGAATATCGACAACTTCCCGGTCCTTTCCCTCGCAGATGGCTTCCTGCATGCTCATGAAAAAAATCACCGAGTCCTTCTCGAACTGCAAGGCCAGTTTTAAAACGTCTGCAATATCCTGGATCTTGTCCAGTTGGACGCTTAATGCGCCGCAGGTTTTATAGACGTGCTGGTCCGCCGTTGCCTTTACATAAACTTCCATCTCGTTTTCTGGATCAGGCGTTGACGGCCCGCTGCCCCATGGCGAGTCGGCCTTCAGGCGTTTGATTTTATTCATGTGCTCCAGCTCTTCCTGGGCAAGCGCGGCAAACTGTTTCTTGATTTCAGGGTCCTGAATCTTGTTTTGCGCCTGTTCGTAAAAAGCCCTGCCGTTTTCCTTGATTTCAAGAGCAAGCTGAAAGACTTCGGCGGCATTAAAGCAGTAAATCATGAGAGTGGTCTCCTTTTAAATCCGGTTATGGTCAACCCGTTATCGGGCGAATACCCCGCGATTGTTTTTTTATGGGTTTTCATTTATAAAGCCCATGATGATTTTATTAGTCCAACAATTTGATGAAAATATCAAGTTCAAATACTGCCGTTGGCCTGAAACCGAACCGGATTTCTAAAACAACACCCGAATGCTGCTGAACCGCACCGTTTGGTTTCGATAAAAGGATGTCTTTCGCCTCATGTGCGGCAGATTCACATTGCATTTCCCAATTGAGCTCCTGGCCGAGATATTTGGCCTGCCGGACTTGCCCGGTCTTGTTCCCCGGTTCAACATCGCCCCGACACAGACGGCGGCCGTGGTGCGAAGCACAGGCAATGTCCGCATGCTTGATTTTCTTCGCTGGGGGTTGGTGCCGTTCATGGGCAAAAGACATTTCCGCCGGCAGCCGGATGATCAATGCCCGCAGCGAAAGCCTTCCGGATAAACCGGCGTTTCGAAATGCCGTCCGGTTCCGGCGATGTATTGTTCCGGCTTCCGGTTTTTACGAATGGAAACCGGAAGGCTCCCGTAAAATCCCTTATTACATTCGCCTGTCGGACGGCGGGCTCATGGGTTTTGCCGCTATCTGGGAAGCCTGGAAAACACCGCAAGGCTCTTTTCTGGAGACGTTTGCGATCCTGACAACATCGGCAAACCCTTTGATAGCAGCCATCCATGACCGGATGCCCGTCATTTTGCATCCCGATACTTTTGGCCTCTGGCTGGATCAGGATGTGCGCGATCCCAAACAACTGCAGCTCCTGTATCTACCGTATTCCGCCGACCTTCTGATTCTCCATCCGGTTTCGACCCGGGTCAACAGCCCTCGAAACGACGATCCCGCCTGCATCGAGCCCACACCTTCCTGAGGGCGGCATGGCTCCGGGCTTTTCGCCTTGAGGCAGAATTTCTCTCAAGAGTTCTCCTGATCCTTCCCTTCTTGACAGGATGATTCCAATATGCTATCAAATGACATAGATGTCTAATGGTAGAAGATCGGGGGGAATATGGAGAATCTTACCCAGCGTCAGCAGCAGGTTCTGGACTTTATCGTTCGGTGCATCGAGACAAACGGAGCGCCGCCGACCCTTCGGGAAATTTCCGCGCATATCGGCACCCGCGGCACCGTGACCGCGCTTCACCATATTGAGGCCATCGAGAAAAAAGGCTATCTGCGCCGAAGGGAAGGCAGCGCCCGGGGAATTGTCCTGACCGGAAAAGCCGCAAGATCCGAAGCGCTGTTTTCCCTTCCCATCGTTGGAACGGTCAGCGCGGGCCTTCCCCAGCCGGCTGTTGAAAACATCGAAGGATACTGCGCCATTTCCCCGGAATGGGTGAAAGGCGATGACTGTTTCTTTCTGAAGGTCAGGGGAGACAGCATGATCGAAGCCCACATCCTGGATGGCGATTTGGCCCTGATCCGACCCCAGCCGACTGCCGAAAACGGGGAAATCGTTGTTGCGCTGATCGACGATGCCGCAACCTTGAAACGCTTTTACCACGAAGGCGATCACATCCGCCTTCAGCCTGAAAACCGCCGCATGCAGCCCATTCTGATTCGCCAAAGCGATGCGGAAACCGTCATTGTCGGAAAACTCCTGAAAACCATACGGAGCTATGACTGAGATGACTTTAAGGCAGGAGCGGATCATTCTGCATGTCGACATGAACGCTTTTTTTGCCAATGTTGAGCAGCAGGCCAATCCGGCCCTGCAGGGAAAACCGATTGCAGTCATTGGTGCCGGCGGCAGAACGGTGATCACGACCGCCTCCTACGAAGCCCGGAAATACGGCGTCAAGACCGGCATGGCCATCTGGGAGGCAAAGCGTCAGTGTCCCCATATCATCCTTGTTGTGGGAGACAACCGCAAATACACCGACACCTCTTCCCGGATTTTCCACATGATGCTGGACTACACGCCGCTGGTGGAAGTGTTCAGCATCGACGAGGCATTTCTGGATGTCACCCATTCCCTTAAAATTTTCGGCACGCCGGAGCGCATTGTGTACCTGCTGAAAGCCCGGATCAGGCAGCGTTTCGGCCTGACCTGCTCTGTCGGCATTGCGCCCAACAAGCTCCTTGCCAAGCTTGCCAGCGAAATGAAAAAGCCGGACGGGCTTACGCTTATTCGTCCGGATGACATATCCCGGGTCATGGACCCCCTGCCCATCACGGACCTTTGCGGCATCGGCTCCCGCACGGAACGGCGCCTGAATCTTCTGGGAATTAAAACCTGCGGGGATCTGGGGCGGTTTCCGGTTGATATCCTGAAAAGAAAGTTTGGCATCATTGGCCAGCGGTTGCACGAGATGGGGCTGGGCATGGATGACAGCCCGGTGGTTCCGGCAGGTGGGCAGGACAGGGTCAAATCCGTCGGGCACTCCATGACCCTGCAGCGGGACATTTCCCGGCGGCAGGATATTCTGAAATGTCTGCTCCAGTTGTCTGAAATGGTCGGCAGGCGGGCCAGGCGCTACGGCGTTTCCGGAAAAACCGTCAGTCTCTATGTCCGATATGCCGATTTTTATTCCAGCTTTGGCAAACAGCAGACCCTGGCAGTCCCCATCAGCCAGAGCGATGACATCTACAAAGCGGCGATCGATATCCTGGATACGGTCGAGCTTCAGCAGCCGGTGCGGCTTCTCGGGGTTCGGCTGTCCAATCTGCAGCATCAGGCCGCCCAGCTTCCCTTGTTTGCGCAGGAACGCCGAAAGGCGCTCATGGTCCGGGCCATGGACGCCGTCAACAACCGCTACGGCGACTTCACCGTCACCTTTGCCAGCCTTCTGGACACCGAGGAAAAAGGCAGTCACGTGATCTCGCCGGCATGGCGGCCGGACGGGATACGCTGCGTCGATGTTCAGTGATGGGGGTCTGCGAACCTGGCGATCGGCATTCAAAAACAGATGGTTATTTGAATGCCACTCCTTCTTTGACCCCGAAAAATTTCAGAATTTTTGCCAGCGGGCAGAATCCGGTAAAGGACGCCTGGAGCAAATTGGCGCCCACAAAGGCCGTAAACCACAGCCAGTAATGACTGTGAACCAGAGACAGCAGCAAGCTGATCAAAATAAAGCTTCCGGCAAACGCCAGTACCATTCGGTCAAGTGTCATATTCTTTCCCCCTTGATTAAAATGTCGAAATCCGAAATCATTTTTCATAATGATCCAATGCCTAAAAGAAAGTTACGATACAATTCAGCAATATGAAACAACAGGCTATTTTCTTATTGATTGATCTTCCAAAAAGTGAAAAAGAAATGGTATCCCTATTCAAGACACCATCCAAAGGAGGTTCTCCCTTGCCGATCACACCTGTCCAAACCCATAATGCCCCGGCTGCCATCGGCCCGTATTCTCAGGCCATTGTTTCAGAGCCCTTTGTTTTTGTCAGCGGCCAGCTCGGACTGATTCCCGCTACCGGAGACCTGGCAGGCCCGGATATTACCACTCAGGCCACCCGGGCGCTCGAAAACCTACGTCAGATTCTTCTGGCATCCGGATCTGACCTGAACCACGTCGTATCCGTTGATGTCTACCTGACCGATATGGGAAACTTTTCCACCTTTAACGGTATTTATCAACAGTTTTTTTCAGACCACCGGCCGGCCCGGGCCGTTGTCGAGGTCAGCGCCCTTCCCAAGGGCGGCAGCGTCGAGATCAAGTGCATGGCTGTTCGCAGCTCAGACTCTTAAACGTCTGCCAGGCATCAGGATGCCTGGCAGAAAAATCCCCGGGCGGATAGTCTGAAATCCCCGCTCATCATGAATCCCCCGTGCATTCACTCCCAGAAATGAAAATGCTACCTTTTCCAAAGGGGGGATCATTTTCAAAATACGCGTATAGCATTTTTACAGCGATGGGCCAGAAAATCCATATTGCAACATATATTTTTTAATTGACATAAAAAACTATTAAAGTATTTTTCATAAGTGACGATTTACTGTATAAATGTTATTCAGTCATTATTATCCTACTTGTAATATATATTTGTTTTGGCAGACAGTGGCGTCGGAGTATAAAGCCAATCTTCATTTTTTCCGCAGCGCCTAAAAATGCGAGGAGGTGAGAAAATCCGGGTGGATCCACCGATGTTGAGCGGTTTCAGTGACTGGCAGGAATCAGTATTTTTGCGGGTATGACCATTGGGTCTTTTTAAATCCTAAAAAAGCATGGAGGAAGATATTATGAAACGAATCGGAATTGTTGTGCTGGCAGTTTTTTTTGCAACACTTGGCTTTCAGACCCTGCCTGCTCTGGCTGATAAAACACCGGACGAACTGGCAAAAGAAACCGAAGATGCTTGTACGGCCACTGCCGCAACCAAGCCCACGCCTCAAATGATCATGGACAAGGTGAACCAGGCCTGCGCGCTTCTGCAGAAAGAGGGCAAAGCAGGGTTTTCAAAGTTCAAGGGGAAAGACAGTCAGTTTGTTTTTGCAGGCACCTATATTTGGATTCACGATATGGCCGGTATGATGCGCATGCATCCCATCAAATACAAGCTGGACGGGCAATTGTTGACCGACATGAAAGATACCAATGGAAAGCGGTTTTTTATGGAAATGAACAAAGTCGCCAAAGAAAAGGGATCCGGATGGGTGGATTACATGTGGCCAAAACCCGGTGAAAAAGGAACATCCCAGAAGGTCTCTTTTGTGAAACTATGCAATGTTCAGGGAGAAGATCTTATTATCGGATGCGGCGTTTATGACCTGCCGGAAGCCGATGTTCAAAAATTGCTAAAATAGCCAACCGGGACAAACTGAATCATTTTGAAAAACTGTTGGATCAGTGTCTGTCATCTGGCAAGGATAATGAAATGCCATGGTTTCAGGTTGTGACCGACACTGACCTTGGCCATGTTCACGGAACCTCGGTTCAGGGGATTCCGTGAACATCTATAATTTTCTGTTCGAGGAAAAAGAGAAGGGAGGGCTATTCAATGCTGGGAAACGCGGGAAAAATCAGCCTGAATAAAAAATTGTACGGCTTTGTGGGAATTGCATCTTTTCTGGTTTTGGCCGTTGTTGGGACAGGGGTGTTCTATTTTTCACGCATTGAAGTAGCCAATCTGCTCAAGAATGATGTCAATACAGTGGTTGAGAAAGTTTTGGCAACCCGTGTGGCGGAGAAAACCTATTTGCAGTTCCAAACGGCCGAACTGAAAAAGCAGTTTGACGAAATGACCCGGGATGTCAATCTGCATGTGAACGCGCTTAAGCAAAATAAAATCGACGGCGCATGGATAACGCATATTAACACAATCGGTACCGAGTTTGACAAATATCAAAAAATGTTCATTGAGCTTGATGGAGTTCACGGCCAACAAAACATTTTAAAGGTGGAAATGATCAAACCGCTGCAAACCGCCGAAATGCTCCTGCGGACCATTATCAACGATCTTATTAAGAAGCAGGCTTCATTGCAGATGGAGGGGGATGCGCTCAGCCCCGTTGAACTCGGCATGTTGAATATCGCCAGGGACTGCAGAGCCACATTTATCCAGTTGCAGGCCCTTCAACTGCAATTTATGATGACCGGTGATGAGAAGATTGTTGCGGAGTACAAGAAGCTTGCTTCGGGAGATGTTCAGGAGCTCCTTGGGGCACTAGAGCAAATTGCGGTTGCCACAAAGGATGAAAGTTCCATCAAGACCAATGCCACGATCCGGGAATCCCTGAATAAGTTCGTAGAATTGATAGAACAATCTCAAAAACTGTACGAGAAAGAAAGTGAACGGGTTAAACTTCTTAATGACGCCGGAAAGCAGATCATCGAAGCGGCAAATGCGCTTCTGGGTCAAGTGGATCAATCAATATCCGGGCAGAAGCGATCAGCCGTAACGTTTATTTCAGCTATTGTCATAGCGGGTTTAATTTTCTTCTGGGTTCTGTCTTTTATTCTGGTTCGATCCATCACCAAACCCATTCACTCCGTGATTGAAGGTTTAACTGAAAGTTCGGAGCAGGTGGCTTCAGGTTCCAGGCAGATTTCTTCCGCCAGTCAGCAACTGGCGGAAGGGGCGTCCGAGCAGGCGGCGTCTATCGAAGAAACTTCTGCCTCAATCGAGGAGCTGTCCTCGATGACAAAACAGAATGCCGATAATGCCGAGCAGGCCAATAAGCTCATGACGGAATCCAGACAGACCATTACACATACCAATCAATCCATGGAGCGACTGACCGCTTCCATGAGGGAAATCTCCAGGGCCAGCGAAGAAACCCAGAAGATCGTTAAAACCATCGATGAAATTGCCTTTCAAACCAATTTGCTGGCGCTGAATGCCGCAGTTGAGGCAGCCCGGGCGGGTGAAGCCGGCGCGGGATTCGCCGTTGTCGCCGACGAAGTGAGAAATCTTTCCAAGCGTGCCGCGGAGGCTGCCAGGAACACATCCACATTGATCGAGACCACAGTCAAGACAGTTCATGAAGGAGCGGGATTGGTTGAAAGCACCAACAGTGAGTTTGGACGTGTTTTGACCAGCGCCACGAAAGTCGAGCAGTTGGTTGGCGAGATTGCTGCGGCTTCACGCGAACAGGCCATGGGAATTGAACAAGTCAATAATGCCGTGGCTGAGATGGACAAGGTTATTCAGCAGAATGCCGCCAATGCCGAGGAATCTGCCTCATCTTCCGAGGAAATGAATGGTAGTGCCGGAGAGATGAAGGGATATGTGGAAGAACTGGCGGCATTGGTCGGTGGAGGTAAGAAACAGATAAGCGGCGAGAAAAAAAATGCTGAACCGGAGAAGAATCTCAAGGTCCTGCCATACCACTCACCCAAGGCTTTAACAATGATTCGAAATGAAAATTGAACCTTATTATCATTGCAATAGGAGCAAATGGATCTGAATTCCTATGAAAACACCCGAATCCTGCTGATCGTCAAAAATGAAACTGCAAGAAATGCTTATGTTGAAATACTGGGCAAAATAGGTGTTGCGTGTGATAGTGTGGTTTCTTTCGCTGATGCATCCAGCATGGCAAGAAATACTCCATACAATGGCCTGCTTGTTGATGTTCTGACCCTCATCCGCGCGGATCAAAACGAGAAGAGCATTGCCCTTGAATGCATGAATTATTTCCCTCCGACGCAAATAAAATGGGACGCCAAAAGCAAAACGGTACATTTGCTCATGTTCTCGCAAACTTCACACGTCGAAGTAGACTTGGCAATCCGGATGTTTATCGAGGAACGATGTAAACCTTATGCAGCAAGAACTTTAAGGGTATACAACAGAAAAACTTTTATCCTGAATTTCCTTTTTTCTCTGGACTGCCATTGTTCAGATGAAAAAGCGTCGAAGACGTTTTCACTGGATCTTTCTCAAGGAGGCTGTTTTCTTCATACCGTCCGAACCTTTGATGAAAAGCAAGGGATATGGCTATGTTGCCTTGAGCTTTCAGATCAGACACCAATTAAAGCCGTAGTATGCTGGCAGCTCAAGTGGGGCCTGAAACGACAAATTCCCGGCATTGGGGTAAAGTTTGAATCGTTATCGGAGATTCATGAAAAAGAAATCAAAATGATCCTGGTGGGTTAGCTATCCTGGAATTTACAGGAATTCCACTCCCCGTGAGACCGTGTTATGTGGATAAAACGGCGATCAAGACGCCGATATAAAAGCGGGCATGACTGATGGGCGCCGCCATGTTGGCCCGGTGATTGGCCAGAATGCCGCTGAAATCGCTGTCCGTCACAAAAAGCCAGGGATCAATTTCTGAAGCCCGGTGACAGGATGCTATGGCATGATGAAGAATTTCCGTGGCGTGACGGTTTTCAAGTGTAGGCTGAAAGTCCTCCAGAACAGCTTCCAGAATGGTTTCCAGAGCGCTGGCGACGCCTTTTGCATAGTAAAAATAATCATCTACCCTGAACCAGCTGACCGGTTCGCCATTGGATTCCTTGGTTTTGATCAGGTTTTCATCGCAGCTTCCCAAGAGATTGTCATACACGGCAAGAAGTGGCAGCAGGGTATCGGCGCGGGTATAAAAAACAGCCGCGCCATTTTCGAGATTATTTTTATAAGCCGCAAGTTCAGCCAGCGCATCCTCATAGCGGGATTCGGGTGATGGAAACCAGTAGCGTTCGGGTTTGGTCATCAGCCAGTCCATGGCGCGTTCCAGATTCTTATTCAGGGATTCCACGCTTCCGGTTCTTGAAAGACGTTCGGTCAGGATAACGGTAGTCCTTCGCGTCACTTCAAGAACGCCAAGCTGAAAATTATTAACATTATCGGTGAAGTTTAAAATATCATTGGGACGCCATCCCCAGAAACGATCATTCAGTTCATAGGAAAGGGGCTTGATGGTAGCCGTAACAAAGGCAACGCCCGGGGTCTTTTTAACCGCGGGCTTGGATGTATCCAGGGCGTGAGGGACTGCTGCAGGCGAGTGAGCGGCTGATTTTGCAGGAGCAGGCGCAGCAGCCTGAACCGGTTTGCCTGCATTGGTACCGGATTCGTTCAGCGTTGACATCCCACCGGCAAGAGGTGCAACACCCTGAACCGGGTTGCCTGCATCGGTATGCGGCTGGGTGTCTGGCTGAGATTTAGATTCCTTTGCAAGGGATGGGCTGGGTGGCAGTCCTGTGGAATTGGTTTTTGGGTTTTCTCCGGCGGCTTGAGTGTGTGAGGTTTCGGACTTCTGGGGAGAAGGAATTTGGACAGCGGCAGACTGTTCCAGTGGCAGGACAGTAACGGGCGGATCGGACTTGCCGAGAAGCCCCAGTACGGTTCCAGTAATCCATAAGACGGCTACCGTTAACAGCAAGCCGGTCACGATCCGCTGCGTGGCAAATTTTTTAAATGCTTCCATGTTTTCTCCTTTTATCCATTCCTGAGTTTTCGAATATCTCCGACGCGAATGGTCACATTTCGTGCATCAAAATATTCGATGATCGGTATCACAAATTTTCGGGATGCGCCAGTCATATCCTTGAACTGGGGTGTCGTGATTTCACCATTGACGTTCAGGAACTCGACCAGCTTTTTCTTGATCATATGGATGGCTTCCTGGTGAAAATAAAGATCGTCTTTTATTCTGACGATCAGGCCTTCGTCAACCAGGACATGAAGGACTTCTTTTGATTTTGATTCATCCAGGTTCTGGGTTTTACAGAATTCCTTGAAATAGGGAGGGGTGAGGCCATTCTGCTGGTAGGCATCCAGGATTTTCTTGCGGACATCCGTTTGATCCTGGCCCAGGGAAACCGTATGGGTTGACAGGCGAACCATGTTTTCTTCCTGAACCACCTGGTCGGATTTGACCATCTGTTGAATCATCAAGGTAAAAAGCTTGGAGCTGATCTGGGGCGGCAATCTGGATTTTAACTCTTCCTTGGGCATTCCGGGCTTCAGCGGATTGGATTTATGAAAAGCATTCAGCAGGTCGCAGGCCTCGGATGTCAGTTGTTCAAAACAGGTCCGATGAATGAAAATGCGTTGTTCTCGGTCAATCATCAGAAGCACCTTATCCGACAGCAGCCGCTGAATGGATCCATCCAGTTTTTTATCCGAGATATTGGTCATGATTCGAAGATCTGAAAAACTGATGCCCTGATAGCCGGCGTCTTCAGCATGATACGTGATGACTTCGTCAGGGGAGAGATCGCCTAGTTTCTGGATGCCTGAAAAAACTTCGGGCTTGAAGCGTTTGTGCTTTTGGGGAATGGGATTGAGAATGCCGCCGCCGCCGATGGTGCGAACCGGCGAGTAGCTCCGGATCACAAACCGGTCGTCTTTCACCACGGCAACCGGGGCATCGAGTCGAAGCTGAGCTGAAGTCATGCTGCCCGGAGAAAGCTCTTCGCTGTCCAGAAGGATCAGGTTTCCCAAAACTTCGCTGGTCCCCGTGTGGAACCTGATTCGTGTTCGATTTTTTACGGGTTTTTTATTACTTTTTAAAAAATGGAGCCTGACATCCACCATGAAACTTGAGGTCAATGCATTCGGGCTGGATAGCACGTCACCGCGGTTAATGGATGCTTTTTCAAGCCCTTGGAAATTGATGGCGGTTCGCATTCCCGAAACCGCGTGCTCCACGCTGGCATTGTGAACCTGAATTCCCCTGACTTTGGAGGTGACACCGGAGGGGTAAATCATGACCGGGTCCCCCACGCGAATCATTCCGGATATCAGCGTGCCGGTAATGACCGTTCCAAAGCCCTTCATGGTAAAGACCCGGTCCACGGGAAGCCGGAATAGATTGGTTGAGGAACGTTCGGGAATCGAGGCACTCAGGGTTTCAAGCGCCTGTACCAGTTCAGGAATGCCTTGTCCGGTCGTGGAAGAAACCGGCAGGATGGGGCAGTCTTCCAGAAAGGACCCCGCGGCAAAAGATTGGACATCATCCGTGACCAGTTCCAGCCATTCTTCATCCACCATATCCCTTTTGGTCAGAACGACCAGTCCGTGCTGAATGTTAAGGAGGGAGCAGATTTCCATGTGTTCGCGGGTCTGGGGCATGATCCCTTCATCGGCGGCAATCACCATGACAACCATATCGATGCCGGTGGCTCCGGCCACCATGGTTTTAACGAATTTCTCATGTCCGGGAACATCCACAATGCCAATGTGTTGACCACTGGGGAGATCCATTGACGCAAACCCCAGTTCAATCGTAATGCCCCTGAGTTGTTCTTCTTTTAATCTGTCCGTGTTAATACCGGTCAGCGCCTTGATCAGGCTGGTTTTCCCATGATCAATATGTCCGGCTGTTCCAAGAATGATCTGTTTCAATGGTGTGTTACTCCTTCAGCATGATTTTCCGGGCAATGCGTCTTTATTTCCTTGCTCTGAAATATTCAAACACATAAGCCATACCAACCAGAAACCCCCCAAGGCCCACTGTATAAATCATCTGGGTTTGGGGATAGAACATACGGATAAGGATTACCGCAAATGCCGCTCCCAGAACGACTCTTAAGATAAAAATATAAAAACGTGTCACATTATCGCCTTTCACTGTTGACGACTTCATTATCATCCATCATTATAATTTATAGTAGAAGGCAAATTGGGTCAATAGCCGTTTATATGAAAGTCGTCTGGAGCCGGCAGGCCGGGTATTTATTCCCGACATATCGCTTCAACCGCATCAGGGTATCGTTTCAATGATGGCATTTTTATCTCATTATGGTTATGGCGCTCTTTTTTTATTGAGTTTTCTGGCTTCCACCCTTATTCCATTAGGCTCGGAATGGCTTCTGGTTGCAATGGTAATTAAGGGATTTGATCCGGTTCTTTCCGTGTCCACGGCAACAGCGGGCAATACCCTTGGGGCCTGCACCACTTATGGAATCGGGTTTTATGGCAGCACCTGGGCGATTCAGAAACTGCTTCGATTTGATGCGCTTTCCCGCAAACGCGCTGAAATATTCTATGCAAAGTTTGGGGTGTGGTCCCTGTTGTTTTCCTGGCTTCCCATTGTGGGGGATCCGCTCTGCCTGGCAGGCGGACTGCTCCGCATCCATTTTGCCGTTTTTTTGCTGCTGGTATTTATCGGCAAGCTGATCCGGTATGCACTGCTGGCGGTGCTGGTGATGTAGCCGCAATGTTCATTATTGATTTATTACCGTATAAAGCATAAGAAAAACGTGGATCGGGATTCATGAAACCCCCCATTTACGTTCATTTAATCACGATAGGAGATCTGACGATGGATATGATGATCACGTTCCCAGGCAACAAAAAAGTGGATTCAACTTACAACGGGTTTACGGTTCATACGGATCAACCTATTTCTGAAGGTGGGGAGAATACCGCACCCGCGCCGTTTGACATTTTTCTGGCATCTATTGGAACCTGCGCGGGGATTTATGTCTCTTCTTTCTGCAATGAACGCGGGATTGATACAACCGATCTTCGTCTGATTCTCAGTTTTATCCGGAATACTGTTACGCACATGGTTGAAGAAATAGATATTCAGATCAAGCTGCCTGCGGATTTTCCCGAAAAATATAAATCCGCGGTCGTTCGAACCGCTGAAATGTGTTTTGTAAAAAAACACTTCGTCACACCGCCGCAATTTTGCATTTCCGTATCTTCTGAAGGATGACGGATCTGCAATTCAAAAACGTTACAAGATGCCATGTTTTCTATTTCGGCGTGTAAAGAGAAATCGTTTTTGGGGAAATTTTTACGATTTTCCCTGGAGTGAGACAACTCATGAAAAATGTCCTGATTGTTGATGATGAAACCTCCTTGCTTCTCAGCATAAAGGCTGGTTTTGAGCCTTATAAAGACCGATTTAATCTCTTTACGGCAGAAGATGGGAAAAAAGCGATTGTTATTTTAAAGTCCAATCCGATTGACCTGGTCGTGACCGATATTCGAATGCCGGAAATGGGCGGATTTGAGCTTCTGGTCTATATGAATGCAAATTTTCCCTCTATTCCCGCCATCGTTATGAGCGCTTATGGGACGCGGGAAATCGAGGGGCAGTTTGAATCCATCGGGATTATCGGTTTTTTGGATAAACCGGTTGATTTTAATGAACTGTTTGAAAGTATTGAAGAAGGATTGCAACGAAGCTCTCAGAGCGGAACCCTTACCGGAATCTCGGTGGGAAGCTTTCTCCAGCTTATCGAGATGGAAGAAAAAACCTGCCTTTTTGAAGTTCGCGCCCCCCAAAAACGGGGCTTGTTTTTTTTTCGTCAGGGGCGTTTGCATGATGCGGTCTGCGGTACGCTGGTCGGAGAAGAAGCTGCCATTGAGATGGTCATGTGGAATCGGGTCAGGCTTTCATTCAAGAATCTTCCTACTAATAAAATCACCAAGCGCATTAACTCCGAGCTGATGACCATTCTGATGGAAGCTGCGCGTCGGAAAGACGAGAAATATCAGGGAAAAGAGTTAAGCGCTTTTGATGAATCACTTGAAGAAAACCTGGTTTCATTTGATACAGACAAGGGTCTTTTGCCACCCCCGGAAAGCCGGAAGACGATTGAACCGGATTGGATCACTCCGGAATGCCCCGGCCCAAACGTTTTGCCATCTCCGGAAAGTCACGAGGTTATTGAGCCTTACTTGCCTGAGTGTGAACATCACCGCACCGGCAATCCAACTTCAACGCAGATTGCCGATCTTTTTAAAAATATGGCGGCGGAGATGAACGGCGTCATGATGATCGCCCTTATGGATAGGGATGGTATTGTAATTGCTGAATACAACCCCTCTCAAATCCCATCCGATGCATTTGCCGCTAAGTCATCCATGATAATGGGATTATTGGATAAATCCTTGAAGGACATCCAAGGGGCTGGAGAGCTTGAAGAAACAATAATTCAGGCCAGCAACGCCTGGGTGGTTTGTCGACTGGTTGCCAAATCCTATTACCTGGGGCTATTGGTGAACCGGGAGTCCACACTGGGTAATGTCCGGATGGTTATCAGCAAATATCTGGATAAGATTCGACAACTGCTTTCATGGGAGCATTAAAAAAGATCCGGCTTCCGGCTTCTTGACATTTTTCATACAAATGTTCCGGCAAGAGAATGAGATTGCCTATCATGACAGATACGACGCACCTGATTGAAGATCTGGAGCAGATATTTTCCACTTTGCGTCATGAATTTGGAAATACCGTCAATACACTGAATATGACTCTGGATGTATTAATCAGTAATTATGGGGCGTTTAGCGATTCAACCAAACTGGAGTTTTTGCATCGGGCCTTGGAACAGGTTGGGCGCCAGCATAGATTCCTTGATGCGATGCGATCTTACGCACATGCTGAGGTGGGTCAAACTCAAGAGATTTCCCTGATTTCTTTCTGGAAAGAATGTGTTGGCCTGGCCATGGCCAGGCTTGCCGGTAAACAGATCGGTTTCAAGCAGCATATTCAGGTTGAACCCTATAGTATTCAAATCAATCCTTCAGCCATCCATCGGATTCTGGGCCACCTGTTGGACAATGCAGTTGATGCGGTTGCCGAGATTGAATCGTCGGAAATTGAACTGGCGGCCTTTATGCATTCCGGCAGTCTGGTGGTACAGGTCCGGGACAATGGACCGGGAATATCTGCTGAAATTCAGTCAAAAGTGGTTCTGCCATTTTTTACCACACGGGAAGGTCATTCCGGACTGGGGCTTTCCATCTCTCGAAAGATGCTCTGTCAGATGGAAGGCCGCCTTGAGCTGATTAATCGACTGCCTTCAGGGACCGAAGCCAGCATGTGGTTAAAAATTTCCTGACAATGACGTATTCCGGAATCTCATTGCGATATCCGAGAAGATCAGACCATTTTTTCAACTTTGGCTGGCAGTGGCGGTCATATTATCTGAATTCTGCACGAGGGCATCCAGAATTTGCGGGATGTACCGGTCTGTCTTGGAGATGTGAAAACGGCATGCACCCGCGGCTTTATGGCCGCCGCCTTCAAAATTAGCCAGAAGCTGGCCGACATTGACCTTGCAGGTCTGGTTGAAAATGCTGTGACCCACGCTGACCAGGACCATGTCGGGGCGATTGGAATCGAGGCGTATCTTTACCTGAACCGAGCATTCGGGAAACAGGGAATAGACCATAAACCGGTTTCCGGCAGGGGGCGGAGTTAAGGTGCGAAAGTCTGTTACTGCAACATGGCCAAGGCAATGGGTGTGTTTTTTGAGGTGGGTTTGATACGCGATATTTTCATTGATAACCGTCTCACAGTGGGTTTTCACTGCCTTATCTTCCATGACTTTATGGATCGGCAGGATTCTTAGAAGATCAACCAGATGGTTCCAGTAAGGTTCATCGGCGTTGATTTGACTGCCGATAGTCATGGAAAGCAGGATATAGGGATGGTGTTCCGGGTATAGCACCTCTTCCTGTGTCAGATCCGCTGAATCGATTTTATCCGCCGCCTGAACCAGTTCCGTATAATCCCGTTGAAACTTATCACGGTAATGGTCAAAAATAATTCCCGCGGCAGAAGGCGCTATTCGAAAAATCCCTGTGAACGGTTGCACTCCCTGATTTGAAAAATGGTGATCAAACCACAGGGAACAGCCTGGAGCGAATGGAAGATTGGCGACAATATCGCCTTCATGAATATCCACAAGGCCTTTTTGAATATCACTGGGCTCAACCCATTTGACTGGTTCATGAATATTCAAAGCTTCATAGAGAAGGACAGCGCAGACCACGCTGTCGAAATCGGATCGGGTTACAATTCTCATATTGTCCTTAATATTATAAAAGTTTTTTTCTAAGTCTGGAATACACGGAAAGCGATATTCATTTTCTGCGTGGTCAGTCTTCCGAGGATTATTTCGTGGGGATATGAACGACCAATTCGAGAATGTTTTTTTTATTTTTACGATGGTACTGGACCTTGTCCATTAATTTTCGAATCAGAAAAACGCCAAGGCCTCCTACTTCCCGATCAGAGATGCCAACGGAAATATCAGGATCTTTTAAAGACAGGAGATCAAAGGCGATGCCGGTGTCTTCAATTTTAATGACAAATGCTTTGGATGGATCCCGAGTGCAGGTAACTTTAATATCGCCGGAATGATCCGGATAGGCATAGTTGATGATATTTACAAGCGCCTCTTCAGTGGCCAACTCAATTTCCTTGATGCGTTTGCCGGAAAAGCCAAATTTTCTGGCAATGTCAGAAATAAATTGAACCAATAGCCCCATGTTTTCTATTTTGGCTGGTAGTTGAATACTGGACATGGAAGACCCCGAAAATTCCAGTTGGTGTTACGGATTCTGGATTTGGTCCGTTATAAAGATGGAGAAAGCGTTGCTAAAACTGACGGATTGCAGCCTGCACCGTGTCATGAATGGGAATAATGGAATTAAACCCTGAAATCTCGAAAACCTCGTTTACGGCCTCTTCCATAGCTGCCAGAAAAATTTTGCCGTTAAGGGCTTTCAGTTTTTTTGCAATAACTAAAATGCTCCTAAGGCCGGCGCTGCTGATGTACTCCAGGGAACTGAGATCCACAACAAAGTATTTCTCACTCTCATCAATCCATGCGCCCATTGCTTTTTCAAATTCGGGAGCGGTTACGGCGTCCATTCTTCCGTTAATCTTGACAATTAATGCATCGTTTTCTTTTCCAGATTTAATGATTTCCATGAAATTCTCCTGATTACTTGCTATAAGGTTAGCACATTTATAAATTAATCGTTAGATAATTCCTATAATAACCCTTATGATAAAATCAATAAGATTATGATCAATTTGTCTTTGACGTTTTATGAGGCCATGATTTATGACAATTTGTAATCTCCCAACGCATCCGGTTTCCAGGCATAAACCCACGCAACTGGTTGCTGACCAAGATGCCCTGATGCGAATCTTTATCCGGCCGGAAAGTGATGCCGCGCGGTTGACACTGCTGAAATACATGGAACAGATTCTGTTTGGACTTCATGAATTTTTAACCCGGCATGTCGGTGTCACGCAGGAAATCAGTTTGAAGGAACTTGCGGAACGCTTTAACAGTACAACAATCAGCAAGCACCCAGAAAAAAAACTGGCCGATGTAATCATCGACCTGATTGAAGATATTGCCCCCCATGCGGTGAATGTCGCCTCTCCCTATTTTGTGGGTCACATGACTTCGGCCCTTCCTTTTTTTATGGTTCACCTGAAAACGATTGTCACGGCGCTGAATCAGAATGTCATCAAACTGGAGACTTCTAAAGTGGTCTCCGTTATTGAAAAACAGGTACTGGCCAAGATTCATCGCCTGATATACCGGGAAAACGAGGCGTTCTATCAGGAGCATGTGCAGAATCCTCAAACCTCGCTGGGGTGTTTTATTGAAGACGGGACTCTGGCCAATATCACGGCGCTCTGGGTTGCCCGCAATTCATTGCTGGGTGCCAGAGATTGTTTTGAGGGGATTGAGAAAGAAGGGCTTCCGGCAGCCTACCGGGCACATGGAATTGAACGGCTGGTTGTGCTCGTATCCAGATTGGGTCATTATTCCCTTAAAAAAGCCGGCGGAGTTCTGGGAATTGGAAATCGGAATGTGATTGCGGTTGAAGTTGATGCACAAAACCGGATGGATTTGAATTGCCTGAGACAAAAAATCGCCGAACTTCATGATAGCGCTGAAAAAACCCGAATTCTGGCTGTTGTGGGAATTGCCGGAACCACGGAGACCGGATCGGTTGACCCTCTGGGCCAACTGGCGGCAATATGCGCCGAACACCGTATTCATTTTCACGTGGATGCGGCCTGGGGAGGCCCAACCCTGATGTCTGAAAAATACCGGTATTTGCTTGCCGGAATCGAACAGGCGGACAGCGTGACCATAGATGGTCACAAGCAGTTTTACATGCCCATGACGTGTGGAATGGTGTATTTCAAAGATCCGAAGAAACTGGATGCCATCGAATATCATGCCGGCTATGTCAACCGACCGGGGTCCGTGGATCTGGGAAGAAAATCCTTGTCCGGCTCCCGTGAAGCCAGTTCGCTGATTCTCGACAGCACCCTGAAGATCATGGGCACTCAGGGGTATGCCTTGCTGATCGAGCATGGCATCGAAATCGCCAGGCAGTTCGCGGCGGAAATTCAGAGCAGGCCGCTTTTCGAGATGATTACGCCGCCTGAACTCAACATTCTCACCTATAGACTCGTTCCGCCGGCCATAAGATCTCTATGCAGAATCCGGTTTGAACAGGGAGCTGCCGAAGAAACGATCGGCATCAACGACCAGCTTAACACCATTACGCGAAAAGTCCAACAGTTGCAGCGTGAAGCCGGAAAAAGCTTTGTGTCCCGAACCACCCTGAGAGTGCATCAATACCCGGGACAGGATATCGTTGTTTTTCGCTGCGTGATCATGAATCCCATGACAACCCTTGATGTGCTTCGCGAGATTCTGGATGAACAGGAAGCGATCTACGGTCAGATCGTCAATGAATCAGTTGATTTGTGAACGTGGAAATTCCTGGGAGCGCGGGCTTCCAACCGGCAATTGGCAGGCACGATGCCTGCGTTCCCAGTGTATTTTACGAAGCCATCTATATTTTATTGTGACAACCGCCGGATATGTGCTAATGATCCGCCAGTCAATGAAAAACCTGTTTGCAAGCCATGTTTTATGTATATTATTCATTGGTTAATTTAATTTCCATTATTGAAGGAGGAAACATGCCCATCAGAAAGATTGAACGAACCCCATCCGCCTATGCCTATCCCCTGCTGATCAAAAACATCCTTCGCATGCCCCTGGTGTATGCGCCCAAGCAGGAAATCATTTATCGGGACAAGATGCGCTATAATTACGAAGCCCTGAACAGCAGGGTGTCGCAACTGGCAAATATGCTGGAAAAATTGGGGGTTACGTCTGGAAATACCGTTGCGGTCATGGATTGGGACAGCCACCGGTATCTGGAATGCTTCTTTGCCGTTCCCATGATGGGGGCGGTTCTTCACACCATTAACATCCGGCTATCGCCGGATCAGCTTGCATACACCATCAATCATGCGGAAGATGATATTATTCTGGTCAATTCCGATTTTATTCCCATGCTGGAAGCCATCAAGGATCAGATCAAGACCGTGAAGAAATTTGTCCTCCTGACAGATACTGGTCCGGTACTGCAATCATCCATTGGTCTTTCCGGCGAATATGAAGCCCTGCTTTCCGCGTGTAGCACGAATTATGATTTTCCGGATTTTGACGAAGACGCCATGGCCACCACGTTTTACACCACGGGCACAACCGGAATGCCCAAGGGGGTGTATTACAGCCATCGTCAGATCGTGCTTCATACTTACGGGCTCATGACCGGCCTTAGTGTTTACAAATCCCAGATCAATCTGAACTCCGGTGATGTGTACATGCCCATAACGCCGATGTTCCATGTCCATGCGTGGGGGATTCCTTATCTGTGCACCCTTTTGGGGACCAAGCAGGTTTATCCCGGCAAATATGAACCGGCGATGCTGCTCAAATTGATTGCAACCGAAAAGGTCACTTTTTCGCACTGTGTTCCCACCATCCTTCACATGCTTGTCAGCAGCCCGGTCGTAAAGCAATTCGATCTTTCCAAATGGAAGGTCATCATCGGCGGATCAGCCCTTCCCAAGGGCCTTTGCAAGGCTGCATTGTCTCTGGGCATAAACCTGACAACTGCTTATGGCATGTCCGAGACCTGCCCGCTTTTAACTGTTGCCAACATGAAGCCATTTATGCTGGATTGGGACATTGATAAACAGGTTGAAATGCGGTGTAAAACCGGTTTGCCGCTTCCGATGGTCAATCTTGAAATTGTGGATCCGGAAGGAAATCCCGTTTCCCATGACGGAAAAGCTACCGGTGAAGTGGTGGTCCGGACTCCCTGGCTGACGCAGGGATATCTGAAGGATCCGGAACGCAGCGAGCAGCTTTGGGAAAACGGCTGGCTCCATACCGGAGATATCGGCAACATTGATAGCGAAGGATACCTGCAGATTACGGACCGGGTGAAGGATGTGATCAAGACCGGCGGCGAGTGGATTTCATCTCTTGAGCTGGAAGATATTATCAGTCAGCATCCGGCGGTCAGCGAGGCGGCCGTGATTGGCGTGGCCGATGAAAAATGGGGAGAAAGACCCATGGCCCTGGTGGTGTTGAAAGCCGAACATAAGGGCAAGGTCACGGAAGACGAACTGAAGAATTTCTACATGAAGTTTGTGGATAACGGATCCATTCCCAAATACGGCGTTCCCAGCAAGATTGTTCTGGTTGACACCATTGCCAAAACCAGCGTTGGAAAGATCAGCAAGAAAGATCTGAGAATTCAGTATAAATAGGTAACTATTCAGCTAAATCTCTTGTTGTCCAGCAAACAAGATACGCTGCCCGGAAGACAGAATTTCATTAACAGGGAGACAGGATAATGAAACTTAATGATATTACCAGAGGTACGGGGCTTGAAGCACATGGAATCAACAATGCTAACCTTATTTACTGGACACCGCCGACATCGGTACTCTATGAGCAAGTCGTGAAACGCGGCGAAGGCCTGATTTCCCATTTGGGGGCTGTTGCGGTCAAAACCGGACACTATACCGGTCGGGCCGCCAATGAGAAATTCATCGTCGATGAGCCAACTTGCCACGACAACGTTGCCTGGGGCAAGGTCAATCATCCCTTCGATCCGGCAAAGTTTGATGAGCTCTACAAGCGGATGTGCGCCTATATGCAGGGCCGCGACCTGTTCGTGCAGGACTGCTTTGCCTGCGCCGACACGGATCACCGCCTGCCGATCCGTGTCATTACTGAAAAAGCATGGCATTCTCTCTTCGCCCGCAACATGTTCGTTCAGGCAACGCAGGAGGAATTGGAAAACCACTCTCCCCAATTCACCGTCATCAATATGCCGAACTTTCATGCCCTCCCCTCCATGGACGGCACCAGCTCCGAAGCCTTTATCATCATCAATTTTGCCCACAAAATGATTATTATCGGCGGCACCAGCTATGCCGGAGAAATCAAGAAAGCGATCTTTACCATTCTCAACTATCTCCTGCCGGTAGAAAAGAAGATCCTGTCCATGCACTGCTCCGCCAATGTCGGGCCAAAGGGTGATACCGCCATCTTCTTCGGCCTGTCCGGCACCGGGAAAACGACCCTCTCCGCCGATCCGAATCGCTCTCTGATCGGCGATGACGAGCATGGTTGGGATGATAAAGGGGTCTTCAACTTCGAAGGCGGTTGCTATGCCAAGATCATCAATCTCTCCAAAGAAGCCGAGCCGGAGATCTATGAGACGACGCGCCGCTTCGGAACCGTTCTGGAAAATGTGGCAATTGATACCCATACCCGCCGGGTTGACCTGGCTGATGACTCCTTTACCGAAAATACCCGCGCCTCCTACCCGCTGTCCCACATCCCCAATATCGTCAAAAGCGGCTGTGGCGGTCACCCCACCAATATTATCATGCTCACTTGCGATGCCTTCGGCGTATTGCCTCCGATAGCCCGCCTGACGCCTGAACAGGCCATGTTTCACTTCCTCTCCGGCTATACCGCCAAGGTGGCCGGAACAGAGGCCGGTATAACCGAGCCGTCGGCAACCTTTTCCACCTGTTTTGGCGGCCCGTTCATGCCGCTTAATCCGACCGTGTATGGCGAACTGCTGCGCAACAAGATCGCCAGGCACAAGGTAACTTGCTGGCTGGTGAATACCGGTTGGAGCGGTGGTTCCTATGGTGTGGGTTCCCGCATGAAGATTGCGTACTCCCGAGCCCTGGTCAATTCCGCCTTGAACGGCACACTGAATGCCGGTGTCTTTGAAAAGGACGCCTTCTTCGGTCTGGATATCCCCACAAGCTGCGCCGGAGTGCCCGGCGAGGTGCTTAACCCCCGCAATACCTGGGCTGACAAGCGAAAGTATGATGAAACGGCAACCCGTCTTGTGGGAATGTTCAAGGAAAATTTCAGGAAGTACGAGCCGAATGTTACGGCTGATGTGGCGAATGTCATGTAAATGAAGCTATGGGGGCTCGTCTTAAATAATCGGCTGTATTGCCGCGAGAGGTTTAGCCAAGTATATGAAGGAATTAAACTTCTTGCCGAACCACGAGAAGTCGATGAATAAATATACGGAGTGAATATTGCCGCAACTTGAACATATCGAGGCCATCGAGAAACGTCTCTGGAATGCGGCGGACATGCTGCGGGCAAACTCCAACTATGCCAGCAACGAGTACTTCCTGCCGGTGATGGGCCTTGTTTTTCTGCGGCACGCATACAGCCGGTTCCTGGGAGTCAGGGATGTCATCGAAGCCAACCTGCCCAGACGTGGCGGGAAGGCGCGGTTACTTTCCAAGGAAGATTTCTCCCAGAAGAGCGCCATCTTCCTTCGGCCCAAGGCCCAGTTCGATACCCTCGTGGCCCTGACCGACAGCGACGACCGCGCCAGGGCCATCATCGAGGCGATAGAGTCCATCGAAGGCGACTATGACAACCTGCGCGGAGTCCTGCCCAAAAGCGAATACCAGGAACTGGACAACAGCGTTCTCGGCCAGCTCCTGCGCACGCTCAATCCGGACGAGCTCAAGCGCGTCTCCGGCGATGTGTTCGGCCGGCATGTTCGTGCAAAGCGCCCGTTTTGTCGAGCGGCGGCATGAAAACCCGGCTGAAAAGCTCACCTTCCGGGGACTGGAGAAAAACGCCACCACAATCCGCCTGGCCAAGATGAACCTGGCCGTCCACGGCCTGGAAGGCGATATCCAGAAGGCCATCACTTACTACGAAGATCCCCACGAGATGGTGGGCAAGGCCGATTTCTCCCGAAACACTCGCACCATTGGTGAGAGAAATCGCATGGAGTCAGAATGTGGAATTATTGAAATATCATATTAATAGTTTGATATTTCAATAATGATCGGTTAGGCTCTCCCCATGAAGATTATCGATAGAATTCACGACCGGGAAACATTAACCAAATGGGTAAAGATGTTTCCCGTTTTGGCGATTCTCGGCCCAAGGCAGTGTGGAAAAACGACGCTGGCCCGGGCAATGAATGCCGAGCACTATTTCGATCTTGAGAATCCCCAGGATGCTGCCCGGCTGGATCAGCCCCAGCTTGCTCTCGAAGACCTGACGGGGCTTATCGTCATTGATGAAATCCAGCGCTCGCCTGAGCTGTTCCCCATGCTGCGCTATCTGGTCGATCAGGATAAAAACCGGAGGTTCGTGATCCTTGGCAGCGCATCACGAGATTTGATCCGGCAAAGCTCCGAATCCCTGGCCGGTCGGATTGCTTATTATTACCTGAGTGGATTCCGTTTGTATGATATTGGCCCGGAGAACATGAAAGCCTTATGGTTGCGCGGCGGATTGCCCCGGTCCTTTCTGGCATCGTCGGATGAAGAGAGCCATCTGTGGCGCAACCAATATGTGACAACTTTTCTGGAACGGGACATCCCGCAGTTGGGCATCACAATTCCCGCCCGAAAGCTTCGGCGTTTTTGGCTCATGCTGAGTCATTATCATGGCCAGATTCTGAATTACGCCGAATTGGGACGTTCCTTCGGGGTCTCCGATATGACGGTCCGCAAGTACTGTGATATTCTGGAAGGCACATTCATGATTCGCATCCTCCAACCCTGGTACGCCAATATCGGCAAACGGGTTGTGAAACGGCCCAAATTATATTTTCGAGACTCCGGCCTTTTTCACACCCTGTCGTCCGTCGAAAGACCGGAGCAGTTGTATGCATCTCCCAAATTGGTCGCGTCCTGGGAGGGTTTTGCCCTGGATTGTGTTTGCCGTGCTTTGGGAAAAGAAGATACAGACCTCTACTTCTGGCATACCCATGGTGGCGCGGAACTTGACCTTTTTTGGCAATGGGGCGGACAAAACTGGGGCGTGGAATTCAAGTATGAAGATGCACCCCGCTTGACCCGATCCATGCAGACGGCCATTGCGGATTTACAGTTGGCCGGATTATGGGTTGTCTATCCAGGAAAATCATCTTATGCCCTCGCAAAAAATATTCAGGTTCTTCCACTTTCGGAGATGGGTACAACATGGAATTATTAACGCCTGAATTCTGCAATAACAAATTAATAGAAATATAGAGGAACTCCCATGATTGAAACCCAACCCGACATCACCCGCACCTTTCTTGCGGTGCTCTTCATCGGAGCTTTGATCGGTATGTCGTTATGGATACTCAAGCCATTCTTGGGGGCCGCGCTTTGGGCTGTGACGATCGTGACGGCAACCTGGCCATTGATGGTCTCGATCCAGGACCGGCTTTGGGGACACCGATCTCTGGCAGTGGCGGTGATGACCGTGGTCCTTCTGTGCGTCCTGGTGGTACCTTTCTGGTTGGCCATCGACACAATTGTATCGAACGCGGATCGGATAGCCGGTTGGGTGAAATCGCTGTCCAACTTTGAGGTTCCACCTCCGCCAAGCTGGCTGGGCGACGTACCTTTCCTCGGTGGAAACCTTGTGGCGGCATGGGAAAAGTTTGACGTAGTGGTAATACAGGATTTCATGAAAAAGCTGGCCCCATACGGCGGCAGCGCTTTCGGGTGGTTCATTAAAGAGGTGGGTGGCTATGGAGTTTTGGTCCTGCAATTCTTGCTAACCGTGGTGTTTGCGGCCCTCCTTTATGCAAATGGCGAGAAAGGAACCTCGTGGATTAAGCGTTTTGGACATCGATTGGCAGGGGAACGGGGAGAGACTTCGATCCAGTTGGCCGGACAGGCCGTGCGTGGTGTCGCTCTGGGTGTTGTGGTGACCGCTGTGGCTCAGTCGATCCTGGGCGGCGTGGGCCTCGCCGTTGCCAGCGTTCCACTTGCCGGAGTCCTCACGGCAGTGATGTTCATGCTGGCGATCGCTCAAGTCGGTCCCATGCTCGTGATGATTCCTGCGGTGGTCTGGCTTTACTGGAACAACAGCACGGGCTGGGCCACATTTCTTCTCATCTGGACTCTGGTGATCGGAACCATGGACAACTTTTTGCGCCCATTTCTGATCAAAAAAGGCGCCGATCTTCCCCTGCTGCTCATTTTCGCCGGTGTGGTGGGCGGTCTGATCGCATTTGGCCTCATAGGCATCTTCGTGGGGCCGGTGGTGCTTGCTGTAGCCCATACGCTGCAATTGGCATGGGTCAATGAGGAAATCACTGAGGTCGACTCTTCTCCCCCTGAAAGAGTCTTGAAGGGCAGCCCATCCGAGAACCCTTCAAAAGGTTAATGCCCATGGGGAGAAAATGGAGATTATGAAAGAGGCAAGCAAAACCTTTCACCGTCAATGGCAAAACGTATCGCCGAAATTCTTCACATCTTGTCTCGATCTCATCGAGCCACGGAGGATTATCAATGGAGGTGGAACGTGTCAAACGACTATAGCCTGCAATTGCACAATCAAGTCAGCGAAATCAAACAACTGGGCGAAGAGTTGGATGCCTTCGGCAAGCAGTACGGACTGAGCAAGAGCCTTATTTACGGAGCGAACCTCGCTCTTGAAGAGCTCTTCGTCAACATCATAGCCCATGCCTATGAAGATGAGCGGGAACACACCGTCGGTATCGGCTTTTCTTTGTTTGACAAGAAGTTGACCATCATCGTGGAGGATGATGGAAAGGAATTCAATCCCACGGCAATACCTTATCGGCCGACTGCTAAAATCTCCCTCGATGACATTGAAGACATTGAACTGGGACTGCGTCTGGTCCGAATGCTGGTGGATGTCATCAGTTATGAACGCAGGGATGGCAAGAACCTGCTGACCCTGGTCATCGAGGACCTTCCCAATAAGAAAACCATTACTTCGGTAATGCGAGAAGATCGGGTTTTCCTGCCTCCGGAGGAGTTCCGGGAAAAAGCCAGACTCAAGAGTCTTGACGAATACAAAGTGATCTATCAGCGGTCGATCGATGATCCCGAGGCGTTCTGGGCTCAAAAGGCGGATGAACTGGACTGGTTCCGGAGATGGGACAGGGTTCTGGTGGAGGATTTTGCTGAAGGAATCCATGAATGGTTTGTGGGCGGCAAACTGAACCTTACGGTGAACTGTCTGGATCGCCATCTTCTGACCTGGCGAAAGAACAAAGCCGCTCTCATCTGGGAGGGTGACAGCCCCGGTGAGGACAAAGTCCTTACCTACCAGCAGCTTCACAGGCAGGTCTGCCGTTTTGCCAATGTGCTGAAGAAGCACGGAGTTCGAAAGGGTGACCGGGTGAGCATCTATTTGCCCATGGTCGTTGAACTGCCGATTGCCATGCTGGCATGTGCCCGAATCGGTGCCATTCATTCCGTGGTTTTCGGGGGATTCAGCGCCGAAGCACTCAAAGACCGGATACTGGACTGCGATTCGCGTCTGTTGATTTGCGCCAACGGATACACACGCGGAGGCAAAGTCGTCAAGAGCAAGGAACAGGCCGATCGGGCGCTGCTGTCGTGCCCCGACATCACCGACGTTATTGTCGTGCGCAGACTGAGCATGGAATCGTCCATGTGTGAAGGGCGGGATTTCTGGTGGGACGAGGAGATGGGTGCAGCGGATATTTCCAACGACTGCACTCCCGAGGTCATGGATGCGGAAGACCCGCTCTTTATCCTGTACACCAGCGGCAGTACCGGAAAGCCCAAGGGTGTGCTCCATACGACAGCCGGTTACCTTGTCTATGTCATGCAAACGTACAAATGGATTTTCGATATCAGGGATGAGGATACGTACTGGTGTACGGCGGATATCGGCTGGATCACCGGGCACAGCTACATTGTTTATGGTCCTCTCGTCAACGGTGCCACGAGCCTGCTTTTTGAAGGCGTACCGAACCATCCCCGCCCTGACCGCTTCTGGGAGATTGTCGAGAAATATCGGGTGAGCATTTTCTATACTGCCCCGACAGCCCTGCGAGCGCTCATGAAAGAAGGAAACCACTGGCCCGCGCAGCACGACTTGAGCTCACTCAGGCTTCTGGGCTCGGTCGGAGAACCCATCAATCCCAAAGTCTGGATGTGGTACCGTGAAACAATCGGCCAGGGAAGGTGCCCCATCGTGGATACTTGGTGGCAGACGGAGACCGGAGGCATTGTGATCAGCCCGATTCCTGGGGCAACTCCCTGCAAGCCCGGCTCGGCTACCCTGCCTTTTTTTGGCATCCAACCGGAAATTATCCGGAGTAACCTGGATCAGACGACCCTGGAAGAAGGCGGATGGCTGGTGATCAAAAGACCGTGGCCCGGTTTGATGCGCAGGGTTTACGGCGATTCCGAGAGGTTCAAGAAGACATACTTTGCCCAATTTCCCGGAGTGTATACCACGGGAGACGGAGCAAAGACGGATGAGGACGGCTACTACTGGATTATGGGCCGAATCGATGACGTCATCAACGTATCCGGACACAGGCTGGGTACCGCTGAACTGGAGAGTGTGCTCGTATCCCACGGTTCCATCGCGGAGGCAGCCGTCGTGGGGATGCCGCACGAGACCAAGGGACAAGGCATTTATGCCTTTGTGACCGTGAAGACGGAGGTCCTGCAACGCGACGATCTTATCGCTGCTCTCAAACAACAAGTCAGGAGCATCATCGGTCCCATTGCCACCCCCGACAAGATTCAGTTTGCCGAAGCCCTCCCTAAGACACGATCGGGCAAAATCATGCGCAGACTCCTGGCCAAAATCGCCGCTGGAGACATTACCAACCTGGGTGATACAACCACCCTTACAGACGAAGCCGTACTCGATGATCTTATTCGGAACAGGCAATGAAAAGGATCTGTGAGCCTGTCTGAAAAATGCTCACAAGAGACTTTTGGTTCTAAAAATCCCCTCTACTCGACAAAAGCAACGACATGCTAAACTCCCCGGTTTCGTATTACTCCCGGCCGCTGGCCGCCCTGCTTGGGGCCTTGATGGCCGGTATCCTGGTGGGCTCTGAAGCGCCGGACCACTGGATATGGGTATGGCCCGTGGTTCTGGCCGGGATATCCGGAATCCTTTACGGCATTATCCGGCGCTCTCCGATATGGCTGGCGCCCCTGATCCTCTTTGTCGCCGCAGGCTATTTTTCAATCCAACCCTGGGTGACTTCCCGGCTACCCGATCACCATATTTCACACTTTATCACCGACGCCTCGTGGAATATCGCCGGCATTATGGACTCTCCTGCCTGGACCGATAACCAGCGCCAGAAATTCGATTTAACGGTTGAAACCCTGGAAGGCGACCGTGGCATGGTGCCGGTAACCGGCAAGCTCCGGGTGACCCTTGAAGGGGAACCCCTGGATCTGAACATGGGGGACCGCGTCTGTTTTACGGGCAAAATCCACCCGCTTCGCAACTTTCAAAACCCCGGCGGGTTCGACTACCGGCAGTTCATGGCGTTTAACGGCATTTACGGATCGGTTTTTGTTCAAAGCAGCGAGATCGAACAGACAGCGCCACATGGGGGCGGGTTTTTGCAGTGGGTTTACCGCATGCGAAAGACAATTTCCCGGACACTGGACCCTATCGACGAAGCAGATGAAAGGGCGGTGTTAAAAGCCCTTCTTATCGGGGAGCGTAGTGATGTTTCAGACCGGATAACCGAGAATTTCAGCAAAGCCGGAGTCAGTCATTTACTGGCCATCTCCGGGCTTCATGTCGGAATTGTGGCTACGACATCCTTTTTCATATTTCGATGGATACTCAGTTGGTTTCCGTTTTTCCTCTGGCGCGCCTGGACGCGAAAAGGCGCCGCGATTCTCTCCATGATACCGGTTCTGGGATATGGGCTGGTTTCCGGCATGTCGCCTTCAACCCAAAGAGCCGTCATCATGATCGTCATCTTCCTGATGACGTTTCTGATTCACAAGGAACACGAATCGCTGAACACGCTGGCCACGGCGGCAATCCTGATTCTGATGGTTCACCCGCCATCCCTTTTTTCCATTTCTTTTCAGCTCTCCTTTGCATCGGTCTTTGCCATTCTTTATTTTCTTCCCAGGTTCTGGCAGCCGGACGACGATATCTCCGGTATCCGAAAGCGCATCAAGAATTACGTTTACTCATCCCTGTGGGTAACCCTGTCCGCCACCCTGGGCGTCCAGCCCCTGGTGATGGTTTATTTCAACCAGATCTCCCTGATCAGTCCGGTTGCCAATTTAATTCTGATTCCGCTTGTGGGGTTTGGGGTGGTCCCCCTGGGACTGTTGTTTGCCGGCATATCACTGATTTCGCCAATTGCTTCCCCGTGGGGATTTGAACTTTGTGCTGCAATTTTGAAAATATCCCTGAACCTCACCGATTTTTTTGCGGCCCTTCCATTTTCCGCCGTCAAGACCATCACGCCTTCCCTGCTGGAAGTAATCTGCGCTTATACGTTGTTAGTGGCCCTGATGACATTGAAAAGAAAACCGCTTTCGGATTCACAATTGTTAAGAGCCCTTTCCATTAGAAACAAGGAAGGCATCTCACCCAAGGCAAAAAACATTTTGCTGATGCTCTCCGTTGCCGCGTCAATCATACTTGGCCTGGATGTGCTCTACTGGGGATATCAGCGATTTTTGCGCTCCGATTTCAGAGTGACGGTCCTGGATGTCGGTCAGGGTACGGCCAGTCTTTTGGAATTTCCCAAAGGTCCGGTCATGATGATCGATGCCGGCGGTTTTTCGAGTTTTTCCGCGTTTGATATGGGGAAAATGGTGGTGGCGCCGTTGCTGTGGCGGAAAAAAATCAGGTCCGTGGATATTTTGGTCCTGTCCCATGCCAACAGCGACCACGTCAATGGCATGGCCTACATTGCCGAGCATTTCCATGTGAAAACCATCTGGGCCAACACAGAGCCGGAAGACAGCGCGGGATACCGGCGGTTCATGGATGTCCTTCAGGAGCAGCGCCTGTTCCCCGCGGATTTTAAGACCTTTCCCCGGCATCATGAAATTAACGGCGTGTCCCTGGACATCGTCAATCCGCCGCCGGATTTCATGGAGAGGCAGCAAACGGAAACCTGGCGGGATATCAACAACAATTCCCTGGCGGTTCATGCCGGTTTTGGAAATGTCACCCTGCTTTTCCCAGGGGATATCAAATCCGGGGCTGAAAAAGAAATGGTTGCCCGGTATGGAGATCACCTTCAAAGTCGGGTTCTGGTTGCCCCGCACCACGGCAGCAAATCATCGAGTTCCCCTGCTTTTGTTGAGACCATCAAGCCGGAGATCGTTATTTTTACAACCGGCTTGAATAATCGCTTTAATTTTCCACATCCATCGGTTATAAAGCGTTATCAGGATATGGGTTCGATACTGCTGAATACGGCAACCCACGGGGCGGTTCAAATCTGCACGGACGGAAATGCGCTGACAATCCAGCCGTTCAACGCCGCAAACAGGGCAATCGATTCAAATGATTTATCCAAGAGACCATCACTTTGATTCATATCAAAATTTGATAAATTCCGTCACTCCGTTATTTGTGGAGAATCACCATGGTAACCTTTGAATCCCTTTCAGAACGAAAAGATAAGATCGCGGTTGTTGGGCTGGGATATGTGGGCTTGCCGCTGGCCGTTCATCTATCCCGGCATTTTGAAGTTGTCGGATACGATTTAAAGCCCGACCGGATCCAGGAACTGAAAAACGGCAAGGACAGAACCCTTGAGATTGCTGAAAGCGACCTTGCCAATACCCGCATATTTTTTACGTCGGACCCATCGCAGCTCGGCCAATGCCGGCTGATTATCGTAGCGGTGCCCACGCCCATCGACGCTTACCGCATTCCGGATTTAACTCCGCTACGGGGCGCATCGGGCGCGGTCGGGAAATTCATGAAGCCGGGCACCTGCGTTGTCTTTGAATCCACGGTTTATCCCGGCGCTACCGAGGAAGTCTGTGTGCCGATCATGGAAAAAGCGTCCGGACTGAAGCTGGGAATTGATTTTACAGCCGGTTATTCGCCGGAGCGGATCAATCCCGGGGACCGGGAGCATACCATCGACAAAATCGTCAAAGTGGTATCCGGATCGGATGCCGCCACTACGATGCTGCTCAGCAAGGTTTACGGGGCAATCGTTTCCGCGGGCGTCCATTCGGTTTCCTCCATCAAGGTGGCCGAGGCCGCAAAGGTGATCGAGAATACCCAGCGGGATCTGAACATCGCCTTGATGAACGAACTGGCCATGATATTTGACAAGATGGATATTGATACTTCCGAGGTGCTGAAGGCTGCCGGAACCAAGTGGAATTTTCTACCCTTCAGACCGGGGCTGGTTGGCGGCCACTGCATCGGCGTGGACCCGTATTATTTGACATTCAAGGCGGAATCCCTGGGGTACCGTCCGGAGATGATTCTGGCCGGAAGACGTATCAACGACAATATGGCCAAATTCATCGCCGAGCGGACCGTCAAGATTCTTATCAACTCCAGCAAACAGGTGCGGGATTCCCGCGTGGCCATCATGGGGCTCACCTTCAAGGAAAACGTTCCGGACCTCAGAAATACGAAGGTCGTGGATATCATTTCCGAATTGAAAACCTATGGCGTGAATGTCGTGGTTCACGACCCGATTGCGGACCCGGATGAAGCCAGGGCGTATTATGGCATCGACCTTCAGCCCCTGGAGGGCCTTGGCCGGGTGGATGCGGTCATCGTGGCGGTGATTCACGATACCTACAAGTCCATGGGGCTTTCCCGGATGGCTAAGATCTGCTACGACGGATGCCCGATCGTCATTGACATCAAGGGCGCTTTCGACCCGGAGGACGCCCGGAATGAAGATATTCGTTACTGGAGACTATAGACGACTTCTGACTTCTCACCCCTTTTATATCAACCCACTCAATTGGAGGATGCCATGAAAAAACACATTGCCTTAGTTCTGCCGTTGATGCTCGTGTTGACCCTTATCCTCGGAATGCAGACAAGTCATGCCGTGGAAACCATCAAGATCGGCGTTTTATACCCCTTGACCGGAGGCGCCGCGGCGGAAGGCCGGGAACTGCGGGCCGGCGCCGAGCTGGCCGCGGAAATCGCCAACACCAGCATTCCGGAAATCAAGATGGATATGGCCAAACGCGTGGGGATCGCCTCGATGGGCGGCGCCAAGATCGAGCTGATTTTCAAGGACCATGAAGGCAATCCCACCCTTGGCGCGGATCAGGCTAAAAAACTGATTCAGGATGACAAGGTGATCGGCATTATGGGCTGCTATCACAGTGCGGTGAGCAAAACCGTCAGCGCGGTCTGCGAAGAAATGGGCATTCCCATGATCAACGATTCTTCCACGTCGCCTGCCCTGACCACGCGTGGATTCAAGTGGTTCTGGCGGACAACGCCTCACGACATCACCTTTACCCAGGATCTTTTTGAATTCCTGAAAGGCATTACCGAAGGCAAGGCCATGGGCGTTCCGGCCATTCCAAAGGCCCAGATCAAAACGCTGGCCGCCGCCTGTGAAAAAACCGAGTGGGGGTCTCAGGTCTCTGAAACCATCGGAATCCTGTCCAAGGACTATGGGTTTGATCTGAAAAAATCCATTCTTTATGCGGCCAAATCGCCGGATCTCTCCAGCGAGGTCCGCTCCCTGAAATCCGCCAAACCCGATATCATGCTCTTTGCCTCCTATGCCTCGGATGCCATTTTGATGATGAAAACCCTGAAGGCTGAAAAAGCCGGTCCCAAAATGATCTGGGGACAGGATGCCGGTTTCGAGGCCCCGGAATTTCGCAGCACGCTGGGTGATGATGTAATCGGCATTCTGACCCGAACGGTTTTTGCCCCTCAAGTTGGCCAGGTCAAGGATGTTTCCGGCCAGGTCAATTTTCTTTACAAGAAGAACATGGGCCGGGATTTAAGCGGGGCCTCGGCCAGAGCCTTTACCGGTGTGCAGACCTGGGTCGAGGTTCTGGAAAAAGCGGGCTCAACCGCGCCTGCCGCCATTCAAAAGGCTGCCAACACCATCATGATCCCCGGCGATCAACTGATTGTTCCCTGGAAAGGCATCCGCTTTGCCGCCTCCGGCAGTGATCAGGGTCAGAACGAGCTGGGCTCGGGCATGATCGGTCAGTACCAGAAAAACAAGGCAGGCGAAATCGTGATGGAAATCGTCTATCCGTTTGATGTGGCCACCGCCAAACTGATCTATCCGCTCAAGGGGTTCTGATGGAAATTCTGGCCGGATCCCTCAGCGCGGGGCTTCTGATCGGAATGGTATTTGCCCTGGTTGCGCTGGGCCTGACCATCATTTTCGGGGTCATGGACATCGTGAACTTCGCTCACGGCGAATTTCTCATGCTCGGCATGTACACGGCGCTTCTCACGGCCCAGGCAACCGGGGTCGATCCGCTGCTGACCATTCCTTTCGCCGGACTGGTCGGATTTCTTCTGGGAGTCATCTGCTACCTGGGGTTCGTGAAATACCTGATTCGCGGACCCATGGTGGCGCAGCTTCTGGGCACGTTCGGGCTGATGCTCGTCTTAAGAAACCTGGCCCTGTTTCTGTTCGGCTCAGAGGACCGCACCATCCACGAAGGCCTGCTGGTCGGTCAGAGTTTTGATCTGGGAATGGGCATCATCCTTCCGGCCACCAAACTGGCGGCAGCCTTTTTATCGGTTATATCCTTTACCGCCGTCTGGCTGTTGATCAACCGGACCCGCATTGGAAAGGCCCTGATGGCAACGGCTTTAAACGCACAGGGTGCGCGTTACATGGGCATTCCCACCGAGCGGATGAATGCCTTTGCCTGGGGAATCGGCGGTGCGACCGTGACCATGGCCGGGGCCCTGCTGGTCAATTTCTGGTCGGTGACGCCTTATGTCGGCCTGCTTTTTACCATGATTGCTTTTGCCATCGTGGCTCTGGGGGGGTTCGGAAGCATTCCCGGCGCGTTTTTCGCAGGTCTCATCGTGGGTCTGATTACCGAACTGCCGGGAATCTGGGATTTTATTGCCGAGATGACCGGTTTTGACTGGATGGCCTCTGTTCCCATGACGTCTTTTAAATACACCTGGGTGTATCTGGCGTATTTTCTCATCATGCTCATTCGGCCAAGGGGATTGTTTGGATGGAAACACTAAAGAACGCGCTGGATTTCTCCGATTTTCCCAGGTTGGATTTGACCCTAGCCGCAGCCGTGGCCATTTTTCTGATGGTGTTTCCGTTTTTCCCCCACTCGTCATTTGCCATGTCCACCTTGATCCAGTTCCTGATGTTTTCCCTCTATGGCATGGGATGGAACACCATCGGCGGATACGGCGGCCAGGTGGACCTGGGAAAGGCACAGTATCTGGGCATCGGCGCCTATACCACGGCAGTCATGCTGCTGCGCTGGGACACGCCTTTCTGGATCTCCATGCCCATCGGTGTTATGCTTTCCGTTACCTGGTCGTTTATCATCGGCTATCCCCTGTTTAAACTGAAAGGCCATTATTTTGCCATCGCCACCATTGCCACGTCCCTGGTTCTGAAGGATTTATTCGAGGTCTGGGATCTGGTCGGCGGTTCCCGCGGCATCGAAATCCTGGCCGGCAAGTATCAGACGCCGGATTTTCTCCACCTGATCTTCAAAGGGGACGACACTTACTATTATGTGATTCTGCTTTTTTTCTTTACCGGCATCCTTTTCATGAATGCATTCCGCAAATCCCGCCTGGGGTTTCAGCTCCGGTCCATCAAGGACAACGAAGACATTGCCCGATCCCTCGGGATCAATGTTCACTGGGCCAAGATCAAAACCTATGCCATTGCCACGGCCTTTGTCAGCGCCGTGGGCTCGTTTCACGCCTGCTATGTCAAAAACATCGAGCCGGAAGACACCATGAGCCTGGACATCTCCATTCTGATCGCGCTCATGGCCATGCTGGGCGGTGCCGGATCCTTATGGGGACCCATTATCGGGGCCGCGGTCCTGGTGCCGCTGAAAAGCTATCTGAAGGAATGGCTGGGCGCTCAGGCCGGCATGGTGGGCATTGACCTGATTCTTTACGGCGCCATCATCATGATCATTTCGGCAGCCGAGCCCCGGGGCATCTGGGGCATGGTGGATAAAGCCAGACGGAGGAAACGGAGCTGATGGCGCTTCTGGAAGTTACGAATCTTACCAAGCGGTTCGGGGGGCTGACGGCCAACCAGTCCATTTCTTTTCAGGTCTCGGAAGGCGAGATGCTGGGGCTGATCGGGCCAAACGGCGCCGGAAAGACCACGCTCTTTAACTGCATTGCCGGCTTGCATCCGATCGATGAAGGAACCGTTCGCTTTAACGGCGCGGACATTACCTCTCTTTCGTCCCATGAAATCGCCAGGCTCGGACTGGCCAGAACCTTTCAGATCATGGTGGCGTCCGGCGATCTGAATGTCCTTGAAAACATCATGGTCGGCTGCTTTATGCACACCGCATCCCGGATGAGGGCAAAGGCGGAAGCGGAACGGATTTTAAAGGAGTTGGAGCTTTCGGATTTGGGGGGATACCTGGTCAGCGAACTGCCGGTGGCGGCCCAGAAACGGGTGGCCATGGCCACGGCCCTTGGCACGCGGCCCAGACTTCTTCTCCTGGATGAAGTCGCTGCGGGACTCAACCCCAGCGAAATCGAGGGCATTACCGCCACCATCCACCGGATTCACGCACAGATGGGGGTGACGATCATGCTGATCGAGCATGTGATGGAAATGGTGATGAACCTCAGTCAGCGGGTCGTGGTTCTGGACTACGGCCAGAAAATTGCGGAAGGCGACCCCCGGTTCGTCGTAAAGGACCCGAACGTGATCAAGGCCTATCTCGGCGAGCGCTATGCAAAGGAACATGCCTGATGCCCCCTGTCTTGAACTCAACCATATCAAGGTGCGGTATTCCGGGCTGCCGGTCGTTCATGACATCAGTCTTGCGGTGAATGCGGGCCAGACCGTCTGTGTGGTCGGGGCAAACGGCTCCGGAAAATCCACCTTGCTGCGGGCCATCATGGGAACCCAGAAAATCTTTCACGGAGAGATCCTTTTCCAGGGAGAGCCCATTCATCATCTGAGCACCGAAGCCATTGTCCGCAAAGGGATCGTCTATGTGCCCGAAGAAAAAATGCTCTTTAAACCCCTGTCGGTCGCGGACAATCTGCTTCTGGGGGCGTACACCCTAAAAGACGTCAAACGCATTCAGAAGAATCTGGACTATGTGTACGCCATGTTTCCCCGACTGAAGGAACGAAGCAGGCAGGCGGTTTCCACGCTTTCCGGCGGCGAGCAGCAGATGGTGGCAGTGGGAAGGGGCCTGATGAGCAACCCCCGAATTCTCATGCTGGATGAACCGTCTCTGGGACTGGCGCCGCGCCTGGTGGACGAGCTGCTGGATACAGTGGTCAAGCTGAAAAATGAAGGCATGACGATTCTGCTGGTGGAGCAGAACGTCCGCGAAGCCCTGGGCATCGCCGATCACGGATATATTCTGCAAACCGGAAAAATCGTTCAGGAAGGCACCGGAAAAGAGCTCCTTGAAAGCAATGTGGTGCAAAAAGCCTTTTTGGGACTATAATAGAAATATATCTCATTATATATCAATATGTTAACTTGCATATAACTCAAAGATGGTTATCAAAAGTTACCATAACATTACCATTTTAACTCTCCTGTATTAACACTACAACGATAAATAAATAATGATCAATAACAAACATTCTGCTACATTTTCGAAAACAAAATCGAAAGGAGGCAGACATGTTACCTGATTGTAGAATTTCCGATGATCCATATTTAATCCCAAAGTTTGATATAACTGTTGATGATCTTGAGAGCATTGTTGATGAACTAAGGATGCGTTACATATTAACATAATCAATTTATCGTGGCCGTATTGTGTAATTCCATTCACCATGAAATTCATCTCTTTCGAGAGCTAATGATTGTATTTCCTTGTCAGTGATTTTAATCCCTTT
>Ga0268283_1000079_pt1 | contig 95985 bp, 153 predicted proteins | sample saktaG_13_FD_190140 | JGI IMG/M metagenome (GOLD analysis project Ga0268283, IMG submission 190140) | Saline water microbial communities from Sakinaw Lake, British Columbia, Canada - sak_2013_06_06_36m | ecosystem: Environmental > Aquatic > Non-marine Saline and Alkaline > Saline ...
AAGATTATGTAAAGGTGATAATCGTATCTTTAGGCATCCCAAATCAAATCTAGATATTTATGATGGCGATGAAGAAATGTTATATCAGATAATTGAAAAATCTGGTTTAGGATTTCCTAATAAACCAAAAAATAAACGAGTACATCATGGAATACATCTAAAAAGAAAATACAATTCAGATCTCGCTGCTAAAGAAATAGAATTAAAAGAGTACTCAAATAGTTTTATAAACACTTATGAAAACGATGAGTGTTTCAAAGAAATATTAACAAAGATAAGTAAAGAAGCAAAAATGTACATAGATAAATGTTATCAAAAGTTAAAGTAAAAGGAGAGATGATGAGCGTTAAATTATTTCTGGATACCGAATTCACAGGTCTACATCAACACACAAGTTTAATTAGTATTGGAATAATTTCTGAAAATGGTAAAACATTTTATGCAGAATTTACAGATTATAATAGAATGTATGTTGATAATTGGATACGAGAAAACGTAATTAATAATTTAATTATACCAGATGAAGAATTAGGTAATCTTGGCATGTCTATTGAAGTAACTTCTGAATATTCAAGAATAAAAGGACCATTATTAGTTGTAAAAAGAGAATTAGAAGATTGGTTATATCAATTTGATCAAGTTGAAATTTGGAGCGATTGTTTTACATACGATCAAATGTTATTTAATCAATTATGGGGTCATGCATTGAGTATTCCTAAAAATATATATTATATTTGGTTTGATTTAGCAACTCTAATGAAAATTAAAGGTGTTGATCCAGATATTAATCGAGAAGATTTCGCTGGAATATTAAAAGGTTCTAAACATAATTCACTACATGATTGTTTAGTGATTAAAAAATGTTATGAAAAATTAATGGTGATATAATTTGAGAACAATTATAGCTGGATCAAGATCAGCAACATATAATGATGTTTATGAAGCTATTAAATCTTGTCCTTTTAAACATGAAATTACTCTTATTATTTCTGGAACTGCAAAAGGAGCAGATACATTTGGTGAACAAATAGCTGAAAAATATAATATTGAAGTTATTAAATTTCCTGCTAACTGGAATCTTTATGGCAAATCTGCTGGAGTTATTAGAAATAAAGAGATGGCTGAAAATGCTAAAGCACTAATTGCTGTGTGGGATGGTATTAGTAAAGGAACAAAAAATATGATTGATATAGCAAAACAATTAGGATTATTAATTTATATATATAATATTAAGGATATCACTTCTTGAAAATATTACTAATCAGTTATGAACCACCTGATATAAATAAAATAAGAGGATGGGATACTTGGTGTGCATATTTTTTAGATAAAGCATTTAGATCTAAAGGGCATGAAGTAATAAATGTATGTTTTAAAAAAGATATAGAAATACCTTATATTCCTGAAATTGATTTTATAGTATGTGTTACACGTATTAAATATTTGATTGATAATCATGGTATGAAATTAATTGATTTATTAAAAACTAGATCTAAAAATAAAATTTGTTCTTATGGTGATATAGTTAATAATAATTTAATAGGACAAACTATATTTAGTGTTTTATGTAATAAAGATGATATCAAAAATAAATATTATAAAATATGGTGGTGTGGTGATAATGAATATTTATATCCCGAACATTCTTTTGATAAGTATTATATATTATTAGATCATATACATTATAGCAATCCTAAATATGATTATATTTTTGATTTGTACCGGCAAGGTCTGGAAGAATTATCACACAAATATCCTTTAGAAGTAAAAATTATAGCAGATCCAAACGTAGTAGATTTTGATCTTAAAAAAAATAAAAATTATCCATATACCAGATCAAAAAATCGGTGGTTAGATATTATACCATATTATAGAAAAACTCATATTTATTGTGTTACTCATTTAGAACTTGGAGGACTATCTGTTATGGAAACTGCTTGGTGTGGAGCAAATGTTATTATACCAGATAGTTATATTTGTCATAAGTTGAGTGACGAAGTAAATTCATATCATTGTAATCCAAATGATTATAAAAGCATTAGAGATAATATTGAAAAATCTATAGTTGGATATAATGTTGAAAAAAATATTATGATATCAAGAAGATATACTTGGGACGATGTAGTTAATAAAATTGTAAATATAATGTTAAAATAGGGTACCGATTGCAGCGACACCCTATGCTTTATTCATTTAGTCTCCACTTTAGTACAAAATTTATGAAATCTTTCAGATTCTATCTCCATAAATATATTATCATTGATAAAAATTTTAAACAACTCTTTTGCGGTTAACATTTCGTAAATACATAAACAATTAAATTGTTCATTTAGATCTCCATCTTTATTCATCCGCCATATCTTAGCAGTCCCATCAGAAGATATGTCGTCATATGGTGAAAAAATTGCAATTTCTGTCATAAGACCTCCTTTTAAGTTATTAGTTAATCTATAATTTCTATATATAACAAGTGATTATTTAAAAATGCAACCTAAAATTTCAATTGTAACTGCTTATTACAACCGCTATTATCAATTTACTAAAACACTTGACTCAATATCAAAATCATTATATAAGAATTTTGAAGTTATTGCTATTGATGATTGTAGTGCTGAAAGTGATAGATTAGAATATTTACAAACACAATATCCATTTCTTAGAGTATATAGATTAGATTATAAAAATAAATGGTATATTAATCCATGTATACCATTCAACTTAGGTATCTCTAAAGCAACTGGTGATATAGTAATACTACAAAATCCTGAATGTTTACATGTTCATGATATATTATCATATGTTGCTAACAATATATCTGATAATAACTATCTTACTATATCAACTTACGCTTTAAATCTTGTTAATAGTCGAAAACTATATAATTCAGATAATATAAAAGAATTTTTTAAATCATTACCACAAAAAAGATATAATGGATCTAAAATTGGTGGTTGGATGAATCATAGTAAATACAGACAGTCTTATTTTCATTTTTGTTCAGCTATTACAAGAAATAATTTAATATTGTTAAATGGATTTAGTGATAAATATGCTATGGGAATTGGATATGATGATAATGATTTTCTTTTACGTATAAGAAAACTTGAATTAAAAGTAGAAATAGTTGATCACATTTCTGTAATACATCAATGGCATCCTGAAGTATATCATGATAAAGATCTCGTCGCTAAAAATAAAAAAATATTTATGGACTCTAAAAAAGATGTTAGAAAATAAATTTATAGTTATAGTACCAGTTTATAACTCAGAAAAATATATTGAAAAATGTTTAAACTCTATATTATCACAAAAATACAAAAATTATGATTTAGTTGTAGTTAATGATGGTTCTATAGATAATACGGAACATATTGTTAATAAATTAAGATATACAAACAGTTATAAATTTAATATTTGTAATATAAAAGAAAATACTGGATCACCATTATATAGTTTTAAAACAGGGGTAGAATTTATATTAACTAATCCAAAAGATATATTAGTAACAGTAGATGGTGATGATTATTTATATGATAATAATGTTTTAGATTATTTAAACTTTATATATCAAGACACTAATATTTGGATGACTTATGGACAATATGTTCCATTAAGTGGTAAATATAGTAATTTATGTAAACCTATTGATAACTTTAGAGAATATAGAAAATCTGGTAAATGGTGTACAAGTCATTTAAGAACTTTAAAGAAATTTATATGGGATAAGATTAAAATAGAAGATTTATTAGATGGTGATGGTAATATTACTAAATATGGTGGTGATGCATCTTATATGTATCCAGCTTTAGAAATGTGTGGTTCTAAACATACTAAATTTATTGATAAAGTACTATATGTATATAATGATTTGAATCCTAATAATCAAATGAAAATTTGTAGCGGCAAAGATCTGGAAGTTGGTAAAAAATTAAGGTCTATGTCTATGTATAAGGAACTTGATGATAATTCATTATGAAGGTGTAGAAAATATTGAGAAAAGATCTATTAATGAATTTGAATATTTAAGAGCAAAATATAAAAATATAGCATTTAATCATTGTACATGGGATGGTATACCGAATGATCGAAATCATGGTAAAAATATTTTATTATCAACAGAAGGGTATATTACTATGCCAGATAATTACAATATTGATGTTATTAAACAATATGATGCATATATAACCTATAATAGTAAATTAAAATTACAAAATCCAGATTTAAATATTTTTTTAATTAAAGGACCTTTAAATTGTTGCGATTATTATTGTCTTGAAGATTTTAAAGATTTTGATAATAAAATACGTGGTATTATGTCAATGCAAACTGTTTATAATACAGGAAGAGACGGAGACATAAATTATCTTAAACATAAAGTTATGAAAGAACTTGAAGTTGAACCACATCTGATTACCCACACGTATGGTCCTGCTCCTTTTGGAAAAGATGGAACATATCAAGGTTCTACAGGTAAAACACATAGTCATTTTGAAAATCTTAAAATAATAAATAAATATCTTTTTTGTTGGTGCCCAGAACCAATGTATCATCCACTTTGGAGTTATGATTATATTACAGAAAGACTTTTCAATTGTTTTAAATCAAAAACAATTGCAATATATTATGGTTGTTACAATGTAGAAGAACATATTCCTGATAATATTTTTATTGATTATAGGAAGTTTGAATCTATAAAACATCTATCAGAGTTTTTAATAACTTTATCTAATGATAAAAAAAGATATATAGATATAGTAGAATCTGCGTATGAATGGAATTTAACAAATACTTTTGGAGTTGTAAGATATAATGAACCGATACTTGTAAATGTAGCAGAGAAGTATCCTTTCACTTAAAAAGATTTTAGCGGGTGGTCAGCCCGCTAAAAATTAACTTTAATTATAACCTTGGAAAGAGTTTTTTAAATGTTGAACTTCGTGGTACCATTTCAAACGGATCTTTTGATTCGGGGTCTAGCCACCATTGACCGCAATGTATACAGAAACAACAATTTTCAAAGTGTTCAACAGTAACTCTCTTTAAATCTTTATGAAAATGACAACACTCTCTTTCGATTGTTTCTTTGATTAACATATATTCTCCATAAAATTCAATTTGTTAACAGCAGTAAAAATCTTTTCGTTTATTAATGGCTTAGAATCGTCTTCATAGATATATATTCGAACATTGTTAAATGCTTTTATATCTATTGTGATAATTCTTTCATAGTCTAATTTCACAATTACTTTATAATCTTTACTACCGTTCATCCAGTAATAGTTACAATCTTCAGTTGTTAAAATATCAAAACGAACATTTTTAAACGCAATATACAAAAAATCAAAAACTATTGCTAAAGTTTCTGTTTCTTTAATCATCTCAGTTTTCCTTCCAATATTGAACAATCCATTTCATTTGTTCGGCATACATTTGACACCATGAAAATAATCCTGGATTAGGATTTTCAAGTAAATCTAATAATTTCTTAACTCTGTTTGTTAACTCTATAAATTTATCTGGAAACATTATTTTATCAACTCCTTTACTCAATTGTTAAAGATTTGGTAGTAGCTCTTAATCTCTTTAATATTGATTCTTTAGTATGTGTATCAAGAACTATTACACGTTTATAATTAAAATTACTAAAATCAACATATATGGTGTTATTATCTGTGACTTTAATCACGACTGCAATTTTTGGATGACCGTCCATAATATAAAGTATGTATTTATTATGATTAAAAATAGTCCATGATGTTTTATAATTAATTTCAAAAAAGTAATCTAAAACAAGATCTAACCAAACAGGTTCTGTATAATAAATCATGTTATTATCTCCTTATTAAAGTTTATATTATCTATTAATTTCTATATAAAATTCAACAATATATAATTTTGGAGACCACCAAAAAGTGAACATAATAGTCTTTAGTAAAGATCGCGCCGCTCAACTAGATTTATTTTTAAGATCATTTTATAAATATGTAAAAAATGCAGAAAAATATCAAATAAAAATATTATACACTTTTACAAATGATAAATTTAAAAAAGGTTATGATATATTAATAAATAAAAATATTAATAATGTTACTTTTAGATTAGAAAAAGATTTTAAAAAAGATTTAATTGACTTAATACATTTACTTAAACACACTGTTTTCTTTGTGGATGATAATATATTTATAAGAGATTTTAGTTTTTATGATTCACAACAGGATATATTTGAAAATGATAAAAATATTTTATGTAGAAGCCTTCGTTTAAATTATTATTTAGATTATTGTTATCCTGCGAGATCTGCTATAAGATCTACTCCAAAATTTGACAGTGATGGAGTTTTCTACTGGAAAAATTGTGAGTGCGACTATGGCTACCCAATGTCACTAGATGGTCATATCTTCAGAACTAAAGAAATACTACCACTATTAAAAGATTTAAACTATCGAAATCCAAATTCATTAGAAGGTCAATTCGCTATACACCCATTAGATCTACCGGAAATGATTTGTTATAAAGATTCTAAGATTGTTAATATTCCTGTAAATCGTGTACAAACAAATAATTTTAATCATTGTGGTTGTATTAGTGCTGAAAACTTAAACGAGAGATTTTGTAGTGGTGGCGAAATTGATCTTTCGAGATTTGACGGTGTGAAGAATAGAAGTTGTCATGTAGAGATGGAGATATAATATATGTTATTAAAAGAAGAATTACTAGAAGAACTTAAGAATTTCCAAGGTCCATACGGTTGTGGTAGTTATAAATTGAGTTGTGGTATTTGTATTGGTCCACAAGGACCACAAGGTTGTTTAGAACGACAAATAGCAAATCAACTAATATTAGATTCTGAAGGTTACAATATAGGATCACAAGGATAATACAAATTTATGATCTATCTTACCCCATTGTTTGAGCAACAAATCAGAGCTTCAGATTGCTTTGATGAACCACTATATCAAAAAGATCTCCACCACTGGAAACAACTAGAACATCTTTATATTCACAATTATATTCACAACACAAATACAACACCACTAATACCCAAGATTATCCATCATATCTGGCTTGGTGGATCGCTACCAGAAAAATATATAAATTATGTATCAAGCTGGAGAAAACATAATCCAGGTTGGCTCCATCTCTTTTGGGATGATATAAACACTAAAAGTTTTAAATTAATCAATCAGGCTAAATTTGATCAAACTAAAAATCTAGGACAAAAGTCAGATATATTAAGATATGAATTATTATATAAATATGGTGGTATATATGTTGATACTGATTTTGAGTGTTTAAAACCATTTGATGATCTTATGACTTTAAGATTCTTTACTGGTATTGCTTATCCCAGTGCAATCGAAATGTATATTGGTTTAATTGCAAGTATACCAGGACACCCGATTATCAAATCTTGTATTCACGATATAGGAGAAATCGATGATCGAGATGCGGTGAAGGTGATGACTACTACTGGTAATTATCACTTCACCAAGTGTTTCTTAAAAACTATAGAGAAAGATCAAGATAAAATTGTTGCGTTTCCGATGGATTTCTTTTATCCTTTTCCGAACACAACAAGAGCAACTTGTATAGGTGAAGAGCGACGACGATTTATTAAAGATTGCTCTTATGCGATTCACCACTGGGGAGTTAGCTGGTTATAAGAAAACTAGGCTCCCTTTCGAGAGCCCATGTTAATTTAATAATCTATATAGTTATTTTTATTTTTTGTATACACAAATCTCCCAATTTCATGTGAATCTTTTATAAACACAATCGTTCCCATCGTAGTAGATTTATGCTTATAGTAGAATCCTTTCCGCAATATACTCCAATAGTCTTGCAACCAGTGTATTTTCATCAATCTTTTTATAATATCCTCAAGACTAAAAATTAAATCTTTTGACCTATTATATGGATTTGTTAATACGAAATTAGCAACAAGTAGTATTCGTTCTGGTACATTCCCGTCTATTGTTATAATTATTTTTTTTAAATAATCAACACCATATCTTGGTTGCATTATTCCATCATAATTAATAATAGATGGTACAAACTGTTTTTTACTCGCATACTTATTCATAATATCTACAAAGTCACCATGTATCCATTTAACATCTGGATAATAGTTTCTATTTGTCTCTATTATTTTTTCTTCTCTATCCACACCATAGAATTGTTGTGGATGAATTAATTTAGAATCAGTTAAACATCCAAATTCTCCTTTTAGTGGAGCATCATTTTTATAGTGCGCTCCACACATTGTCCAATATTGTTTATCATCTGGAATAGATTGTAATTTAAAGACATTACGATATACATCGATAATAGTTTTATATCGGGCTTCAATTTTTACATCATCATCCCATGGACCATGTTTCACATAATTTGATGGTGTGTGTGGCATTACACCTCCTCAAGAGATTTATGTATCAAATACTTTTTCTCTCTTGTTTCGAGATTGTCAATTATTTTTTCTCTGGCTTCCTTCCAGTCGATTGTCTTTTGGTGTTTGTTATAATTTAATTTACCAACACCATAGAAATCTGTAAATTCATAAGTTTGTTCAATTACTTTTATTGCTTGATCGACATTAATAATTGGTTCAAGACTTAACCACGTATTAATTCCTTTTTCTTTTGCTTTCCTGAGATTGTCAATTCTCTGTTTTGGTGTACCAGCATTTGGTTCCCATTCTTTTTGCAATTTGGTATCCATCATACTGAGGGTAATACCAAACTGGTTCTTTTTTTGTTGACTTAGAATATCGAAATCTCTTTGCGGAAGTTTATCAGCTTTCGTTAAAATTTTGATTGGAAAGGCAAATAAATTTAATAAGTTTATCGCTTTTCTAGTTAACTCAAGTTCACGTTCAAGAGGTTGATATGGATCGCAAGTAAAAGACATTAAAACATGTTGTCTTTTAAATTCTTTCTTTTCAACAATTATTTGAAGATCTTTTACTAGCCTTTCGATTATCAATTTTTTAGGTTCAACACAAGCACTAAAGTTTTCTCTGGTCATTTTACAAACACCAGGAACATAACAGTACTTACATCCGTGATAACATCCCTTATAAAGATTAAGGGCTAGATTAGCATACTCTTTCGCGGAACCTTTTGGTTCATATATGACTCTTGTTGGCATGATTTAAGTTTCCTTTCTAGAAGTTGGTTTTCTTCTTGTGGTGTTTCCATTTACGAATTTAAACTCAGAGAATTTTTCTGGATTTTTTCGAACTGTGTTCCGAAAACCGATTGGAAAACTACTTATATTAGATAGCATACCCGTTACGGGATCTACTTTACTTCGTGCGTATTCTATCCAATAGTTGCAATTGTTTTTCAATTTCTTAAATTTAAACTCAGAAAATTTTTCTGGATGTTTATAAAACATGACCCGGAATTTTTTTGTGAAACTACTTATATTCGGTAGTTCACCAGTTACAGGATCTACTTTGCTTCGAGCATATTTTACCCAAAAGTCACAATCGTTTTTCAGCATTTTCTTAAATTTAAATTCAGAAAACTTTTCTGGATATTTATAAAACATGAGTTGGAAACCGCTTGGTAAACTACGTATATTTGGTGGTTTACCAGTTATCGGATCTACTTTACTTCGTACGTATTCTATCCAATAATCACAATCGTTTCTCATTTTTTTAAATTTAAATTCAGAAAACTTTTCTGGATATGCATAAAACATGCTTTGAAACGCTTTTGGAAGACTACATATGTATGGTAATTCGTCAGTTGTTGGATCTGTTTTACTTCGTGCGTATTCTATCCAGTATTCACAATCGTTTCTACCATTAATAATCTCTCGAAATTCTTGAAAAGTTTTTGCGGTACAAACATTAGTGCTAAAAACTCTTAAGTTTTCGAAAGTATCATCAACCCAAATTTTATCGAAACCACCTTCAATAAGATCTTTAACATCAATCTCATTCGACCAATTTGTTTTCTTAGGATGATTTTGATTACTCATTCTTCTAAACATTAATCCAATATAATTGACAATTTGATCTTGATTATCAATTATATTTTCTGCAGTTAACGAACATTTAATCCATTGCTTTATATCTTGCGGGGATGGATTATCAGATATTGATTTCATAACCAAAAGTTTTTTGATTATTTTTTCAAGAATCTCTGTTCGTTTATCATCATCTTGAATAGCTTCTTGAAACGGATTAATATTCTTGTGTTTTCCTTTCAAAGTGCCCGGGTATTTTATTGGTTGTATAATATCCTGTAAAAGTAATGCACATGATAAAGCATTAAAACTTTTACTAAGATGTAGACGTCTTTCATCTTCACTTTTGAATTTGGCTTCAAACGGAAGAAAACAATAATATGTTATAGCATATTTTTTGATATAGTCTCTCCATAATCTTCCAAATCTTTGATACATAACCATTAAAAAGTTAGATGGTGTAAGATCAAGACATTGTTCTGCATGAACCCAATCAGAACCTTCATTAAAAATTTTGCAAGTCAGAATAACGTCTACATCTTCAGCATCTTTATTATCATTCAAAATTTCTTTTCTTTTATTTCTACCACATATTTCAACAAGATCAAGAATTTTACAATCATACCATTCTCCTCTAATAGTATTGATAAGATTTCTTTTAAAAATATCTTTGTCGATATCGGTTAAAAGATGTCCAACATAAGGACAAAAAATAATACTTTTCTTATGTCCTAATTTAAATACTTCTTTAACTTCATTAAGAATTTGATTTTGTTTATAAACGACATAATTAAAAGAGAAACTTTTAATATGTTTAATATTATCTTCCCAATGTTTATCTAGAGGAAGAAAATGTTTATCAAACTGATCCGAAATTTCTTTTGGTATCATGTTATTGTTATCATTCCGATATGGAGTTGCACTTGCTATCCAAATTCCGGTGTTTAATTTGTTATTGAATACACGTTTAATAAACTTTCCAATTTTATTAGATGTCCCAGTTTCATCATACATTATATGATGACCCTCATCAATTACCGCCATTGTGTTTTCAAATACATTATCTAAATTTTGTAATCTTTCAACAGCTTGTGCAAATGACTGATGTGTGGTTATTGCAATTCTTGAGCTAATGTCTCGTGAAAAATTTTTATTTTTCAGAAAATTAACAAGATATTCAATTTTACTAAATGCTACATTCTTACAAAGATCGTGATAACAATCCCACTCAATTTGTTTTCCATCATGATTGAATATCATCCTCCCAAACGTTTTAGATATTGTTGTTTGGGGTACTGCTATAACTAATTTAAGTTTTGAATCATCGAGTAATCGCTTCGACATAACGTATGCGATTATTGTCGACTTACCAGATCCTGGAGGTTGTGTTAATTGAAAGTATCTTGAATTATAATAATTTTCCATAATTTCAATCTGATTCTTCCGGGGAATAATATTTAATGTATCTTCTTTTTCAAAAGATTCTAACTCAATATCTCTTGAATACACTTTTTCTTTTGCGTTACTGAAAGCATTAATTATCACTTTTGTTCTCCTTTTTAGCGGCAAGATTCAAGAAAAAATCACAAAGTTGAATTAAATTTATTTATATAATGTTTAATTTCTATATAAATAAGGAGAATATATAATTATTTTTAACTATAACTACACACTAAGGTTAAAATATGAAATCAATATTAAATTATTTAAATGAAGGTTTGGATTATAAAAAATTACATGGGCATAATAGAGTGAAAGTAGGATCTATATTATGGTATTTCCATAATTATGAACATGGTTATAAACACTGTGTTGGTGGTGATGCTAATCCATATGAAGTTGATCATCATACTCTTAAAAGTGGAAAAATTGTTCATGTCATAAATACAGAATATGCGAGAGGTCATGGATATAACGGTGAACCTCAATGGTTTAAATTTACTAAACCAGTTGACGATATTCATTATTTTTTAAACTCAGGAGTAAAAATTGATGTTAAAGATGTTCCAGAAAAATTTAAAACTAATAATTAAAGATTATGAAAAACCTAAAATAGAAAAATTATACAAAATGAAATTTCCATTAGATATTATTGAAACAAATAATCAAAAAGTTTGTAAACAATGTAGTTCTTGTCATAGTTGTAGATAAGTATTTAGGAGACAAATGATAGTTTATCCATATGATTGGAAGATAGATTATACTCAATATATAAAGAAAGATAAAGATCTAAAAGAAAGGTCAGACATTCATATATTAAATACAATATATGATATACTTAAAAAAATACTCTCTGATATAAAAATTAATAATTTAGCATATAGTGGTGGAATAGATTCTACTATAATGTTATCTTTAATGAAACAACTTTATCCGCAAATTTTTACATATACAATTTCTTCAAGAGATAACCATCCAGATATTGTATATGCTAGATTAGGATCTAATTATTATGAAACTAATCATAAAGAAATTATTGTAATTCCTAGTATATTACAAGAAAATGAATTTATAGGAGATAACGCTGTCAGACAATTATTTGAAAATTGTGATGTTAAAGAAATTATATGTTGTGATGGAATTGATGAATTTATGTGTGGTTATTATGATCATCAAAAAAATCCAATAAAATATTATGAATATTATATATCAGAATTGTTAGAAAAACATTTAATACCATTAGATAAAAATTCACAAGATACTAAAGTGTATTTACCATATTTAAACCATGATTTATTAACTTTATTATCATCAATTCCATCACAACAAAAAGTTGATAAAGAGAATCGAAAAAAAATAATGTTAAAATTAGGTAATTCTTTAAACATTCCTAATGAAATCTTAAAAAGAAATAAATATGGATTTATAGATGCTTTTAGAGAACAAGATAAATAGGAGGCCAAATCTGAAAATCTCAATTGTAATGTCATATTATAATCGTAAAAAATTATTAGAGAATACACTTAAAACTATAGTAAAACAAGACTATAAAAATCTCGAAATTGTTATAGTTGATGACGCAAGTTCGGAGTTAGAAAAAATTAACAACACTATTAAAAAATATGATTTAAATATTAAACTTATTGAAATAAACAAACTAGAAAAAAATTGGATAAATCCTTCTATTCCAAATAATATTGGATTTAATAAAGCCACAGGTGATGTAATTCTAATACAAAATCCAGAATGTATGCATCATGGAAATATTCTAAAATATGTAGAAAAAAATATTAATAAAAATACATATTTAAATTTTAGCTGTTATTCACTTGATCAAATAACTACTAATGTAATAGAATATGATGATACCGTGATTAAAATAGATGATAAAATAGCTCATGAAAATGGAACTAATGGTTGGTATAATCACACAATATATAAACCAACCGGTTTAAATTTTTGTTCCGCTATAACATATGAAGATTTATATACGCTTGGTGGATTTGACGAGAGATATGCTAATGGTTTAGCATATGATGATAATGAATTTTTATTTCGTATCAAAAATAAAAAAATGACTATTAAATATATAGATTATCCTTTTGTATTCCATCAATTTCATGAAGGTGTTGCAGATAGACCTTTTGTTGCTGAAGGTATGGCTATTAATTATAAAATACTTCGTAATCAAACTCTAACATCTCAGGATTATGATGTCAAAAAATACAATAAATTCTATAGATGATTTCATCACTGGTGAAAAATTTTACCAAATAGCAGATCTTATATACACTCCAAATATTAAATCTGAATTTGATGATTATAATAAAATAGAAAATACGTTTAACATTAAAAAACTAAAAGATATAAATGTAGTTTATACACATACTCTTTATGTAAAACATTTATTTAAAATTATTAAAGATATCACTGTTAAATTTATAATAATTACACACAATTCAGATATCAATATAGATAATTCTTTTGAAATACCTGATAATGTTATACATTGGTATTCGCAAAATGTAAATGTTATTAAAAATAATTTAACATCTATACCAATAGGGTTAGAAAATAAAAGATGGTTTAAAGACATAAATAAAAAACAAAAAATGTTAGATATATTAAACACTGATAAAGATATTAAAAATTTAGTATATATTAATCATAATATTAAAAATAATCCAACGGAAAGATTATTACCTTATGAAGTATTATATGATAAATCTTATGCAACAATAGAATATGGTACTAATGGTACTAATTTTGATAATTATTTGTATAATATTTATAATCATAATTTTGTTATCTGTCCTATAGGTAATGGTATTGATACTCATCGAATGTGGGAATGTTTATATTTAAACACAATTCCAATAGTTAAAACAAATATAAACAATCTATTTTATAAGAATCATCTACCTATTTGTTTTGTTGATGAGTGGCGAGATCTGGATAAGAATTTTTTAGAAGAACAATATATTAAAATTAATACTAAATTTTACAATTTTGACATGTTAAAAATTGATTATTGGAAAACTAAAATTGATTACCATAGAAACTAAAGGACAATTAGGAAATCAATTCTTTGAATATGCTACATGCCGAACTATTGCTGAAGGAAAAGGATATAACTTTTATATCGATTTTCATAAACTATATCAAGAATTAAAAAGATTTAATATATCTTTTGGTAAAAAACAAGGAAAATTGTCACATACTTTACATAGTGATTATTGTTTACAATATTTATATGAAAATAAAACATTACCTAAAGAATATTTAGAGATTAAAGACGAAACTAAATTAGTAGGTTATTTTCAAAATCCTATATTTTTCAATTTCAATAAATCAAATATTAAAAAATGGTTTAGTGTAGATCGTTTAATAAATTTTGTTTTATTTAAAGAATTATATAATAAATATAAAGATTATTGTGTGGTACATATTAGAGGTAATGATTTTAAAAATATACAACATTATGAATTACCAGCAGAATATTATATAAAATCTATGTCTGATATGTTACTTTACCAATCAAATATTAAATTTGTAATAATCACAGATGATCCTCAATATAGTCATGATATGTTTTGTGATATCGATATATTATCAAACCAAGATCATTTGATAGATTTTAAAATGCTTCAAGAAGCAAAATATATTATTTGTAGCAATTCAACATTTTCTTGGTGGGGTACATATTTAAATAATGTTTCTAAAAAGATAATACATCCAGATAAGGATTCAACATATTTGTGGAAAAACTTACAATTGTAACTGCTTACTATAATCGTAAACAACAATTTATAGAAACCCTTAAATCTATAATAAGAACAAAACATATAAATTTTGAAATAATAGTTGTCGATGACTGTAGTGATGAAGAACAAAGAATTGAAGATCTTATACAACAATTCCCTTTTATAAAAGTTATTAGACTTGAACCTGAAAATAAATGGTATGTAAATCCTTGCATACCATTTAATATTGGTATTCGCGCTGTTAGTGAAGATACTAAAATTATAGTCTTACAAAATCCAGAATGTTTACATGTTGGAGATATTTTATCATATTTTAATGACAATATTAATGATGAAAATTATATATCAATATCTATGTATTATTTAAATGATGAACTAACAAAAATCTTGCCGCTATACAATAATAACAACACTACAGACGTTTTTTTAAAAACATTACCTATAAAAGATTGGCAAAATCATTCTATATATAAACCAGTATTTTATCATTTTTGTTCAGCTATATCAAGATCTAATATGTTGAAATTAAATGGTTTTGATGAAGCATTTGCTAATGGTATATGTATCGAAGATTGTGATTTTGTTACTAGAATACAAAAATTAGGATTATATTTAAAAATAGAAGATAAGCTTTCTGTAATACATCAATATCATGATTCTATTTTTTATACACGTGATGATTTTAAAAAACTATTTGATATAAACAAAAATATATATCATGGAAAAAATAATGAGAAACAGTAAAGAAATTCAAGATTATTGGAACGATGTACATTCACAAAATCATATAGGAGCATTATCAGGTTGTCAATATTTAGAAACTATTAATTTTTTAAAATTAAAAGATCATATAAAACAAAATATTAATGTATTAGAAATAGGTGTTGGTCTTGGATATGTAACTAAAGGTTTGAAAACTTTTGGAATAAGTGTTAGTGCTTTAGATATTTCACAAAAAGCATTAAAAAGAGTTGAAAATATTTGTGAAAAAACATATATAACAGATAATGTTGATTTTCTTCCAAGCAATTATTTCGATATCATTTTATGTCATAATGTGATTCAACATATACCAACATTTTTACTTAATATTGAATTGTATCATATTATAAGATCTTTAAAAACTACTGGCATTTTTGCTTTAGAATTTATATCATCCACTATAGATGAAGATACAGGATCTGAAGAATTTTTAGAATTTCATCCAACTTTTGATCAAAATATTGGTTGTTATTGTAGATCACCTAAATATCTTGAAAAAATGATTAATAAACATAGTGGTGTTTGTGAATTAGTTTATGATTGTAATACAAATATATCAGAAGTTATTACTGGGTGTCATGTGTTTCATGTAACAAAATAACAGTGTTGGAGGCCAAATTGAAAATAATTTCACTTGTTGGTACAAGACCAGAATTAATTCGTTTAAGTATTATTATAGAAAAATTAGATAAAATATTAGGTAATAATCATATATTTGTATATACAAATCAAAATTATGATCCAAATTTAAAAGATATATTTTTTAAACAACTTGATATAAGAAAACCAAATTATTCATTTAAAAATGAAGCAGTAAATTTTGGTGATTTCTTTGCTAATGCGATAGTTGATTTTGATTTAATTTTACAAAAAGAAGAACCAGATAAAATACTTGTTCTTGGTGATACTAATTCTGGATTACTAACTATTATAGCACAAAAATATAATATACCAATCTATCATATGGAAGCTGGTAATAGATGTTTTGATCGTCGTGTACCTGAAGAAGTTAATCGACGTGTAATTGATAATATAGCATCATATAATCTTCCATACACAGAAAATGCTAAACAAAACTTGTTAAATGAAGGCTTTCATAAGAATTATATTTATAAAATTGGAAATCCTATATTTGAAGTGTTAAATAAACATCGCAAATTTGGAATACGGGATTCAAATATTTTAAACAGATTAAATCTTATTGATAACTGTAAACCTAGTAAAGATTTTATTTTAGTTACTTGTCACAGGTCTGAAAATGTTGATAATATAGATATATTAGAAAATATTAAGAAAATATTAAATTATATATCAAAACAATATAAAGTTATTTTTTCTGTTCATCCAAGAACAAGACAAAGAATTAATTCATTTTTTAAATATGCTTTTTCAGATAATATTATTTTATCTGAACCTTTTGGATTCTTTGATTTTGTACAACTTGAACAACATGCTAAAATTGTTATAACTGATAGTGGTACTGTACAAGAAGAATGCGCCATATTTAAAATACCATGTATAATTATACGTGAAAGTACTGAAAGACAAGAACTTATTGATTGTGGTGCTGGTATTTTAACTGGTACTAAAACACAAAATATTCTAAATGCTTTCGACTATTCTATCAAAAGAGAAAATACTTGGGAAATACCGAAAGACTATAAAAATTGGTTTGTATCCGATACCGTTATCAATATATTACTTGGAAAATCATAATGGACCAAAAAATAAGATTTACAGAAATATATAATAAAAATCTTTTTAATGGAACAGAGTCCCGTTCCGGAACAGGATCTAATTTAGATGAAACAATAGTTATCCGTAAAGAACTACCTAAGTTATTTAAAGAATTTAATATTAAAACTGTTTTAGATGCTCCTTGTGGAGATTGGAATTGGATGAGAAAGATTGATCTTTCCATGATAGAACAATATATAGGGGCAGATATAGTTGATGAAATTATAAACATTAATAATAAAAATTATGCTAAAGAAAATATTAGTTTTAAAAATATTAATATAATTGCAAATACTTTGCCTAAAGTAGATCTTATATTGTGTAGAGATTTTCTTGTACATTTAACATATGAAGATATATTTATTGTGGTGGAAAATTTTAAAAAAAGTGGATCAAAATATCTGTTAACAACATCATTTCCATCTTTTAAATATCCAAATCAAAATCTTGTTGAAATTGATATTTGGAGAGCATTGAACTTAGAAAAGAATCCATTTTCATTTTGTGATCCACTCAAAATTATTAATGAACATGACTTTGGTGAACCATATTATATGAAAACATTGATGATGTGGGATATAAAGGAGATAAAGATTGGAAAACATTGATTGTGAAAATTATGCATGGAGTACACATCAACCACTATTACACACTGTTTTAGAATTTTTTGAACCTAAATTTATAGTTGAATTAGGTATTGGATTATATTCAACGCCTATATTTTCTAATTATAAATCAGCACAATTGGTTAGTATTGAAAATGATAAAGAATGGATCGAATATATTTCTAAAAAACTTAATTTAGAGTATAAAATAATTTTTCATGATATAGGTCCTGATCTCGATAAAACATCTTTTGTTAAAGATATGACACAAGATCAAAAAAGAAAAATAAAAGATTATTATATTAATTTTAAAAATCAATATATGTATACATATCTTAGTCCTAAACTATTATTTGTTGATAATTATACTTGTTGTAGAACAATAGCAATAAATACACTTTATAGTAGTTTTGATATAATTATATATCATGATGCAGAAGGTGTTGAATGGTATGAATATTATTTTGATAAAGATATTAAAAATAAATATAATAATTATATATTAAAAACTGACAGGTCTACAACTGGATGCTTTATTAAGAAAACTTTTAAATATGAAGAAATTGATTTACAAAAAAATATATGGCCACATATTTTAAAATATTGTAAAGATAATAATGCGAATCTTGCCGCTACATATCTACAAAAGGAACTTTAATAATTTGGATAGAATACCAAAGATACTTCATTTATATTGGGATAAATCCCCCATGTCTAAATTACAAGTATTCACAATAAAAACTTTTCATAGATTAAATCCTAAATGGATTATTAATGTTTATACACCTACCAAAGCATATAATGGAAATGCTGTTTATATTCCTGTTTATACCGGCGAAGATTACTTTCCATTAATCAAAAAAATGTCTTTTATAAATATTATTAATATCGATTTACAAAATTATGGAGTATCTATGAGTATGCATAATATTTTAAGGTCAGATATTTTTAGATATTACATTCTTTTTGAATATGGTGGTGTATGGTCAGATTTTGATGTTATATGGTTAAAACCATTATCTTATATTAATAATATACAAACAGAAGGTTTAGTATCAGTTAAAGAAATGGGTGCAATGGTAACATTATATAATACAACATCAGGACATCATAATATAGGTGTATTACTTAGTGTCGAAAAACATCCATTTTATAAAACTTTAATTGATAAAACTATATTTATTCAAAATAATAACACAACAGATGATAAAGCATTTGGTCATCAAGAATTTGGAAGTGAAATGTGGGGTAATTTATATCCTGATTTAGAAAGTATAACTAATAGATTTCCTGATGTAATTGGATTTAAATATGAAACATTTGCTCCATATTCAATATTTAATATTGATAAGTTATATTTAGAAATAGATTTAACTCCTATAAAGAATGATAATGTTATAGGAGTTCATTGGTTTAATGGACATAGTTTAAGTAAAGAATATATTAATCAAAATAAATTTGGTGATAGTAGTAGTATGACTAAAATTTTAAAATCCTGTGGATATCAATATGTATAATCAAATAATAAAAAATTATCCTGATTTCAAAGGTACTTGTCCTATAACAGAATTAACAGATTATTGTTTTACTTTTATTAGAAGCGAAAAGTACTTGGATATACTTAAAGAATCAGATTATCAAAATGTAATCGTATTAGTTCCAAATAATTTCAAATCTTTAAAACTTCCTGAATATTGGAAATTTGAATATGTTTATGATGTAGATTTTATATTTACAATGATACATAATACTCTTTGGAGACAAAAACGTATATTACCTCCAAAAAATATTATCGGAGACAATTGCTTCGTACACGAAACAGCAGTTTTAGATGTTGAGGGTATTCATGTAGCGAAAGCTCCTGATGGTTCGAGAGTGCAAATGAAACATATAGGAAATGTTGTTATCGAAGATAATGTAATGATTCTGGCATTATCAACTATTCAAAAAGGAATTTTTGGTTCAACTATATTATCACAAGGTGTTAAAATAGATTCTCATGTTAATATAGGTCATAATAGTTATATAGGTGAAAACACAGCAATAGCATTAGGATCTATTATTGGAGGTTCTGTAATAATCGGAAGAGATTGTATGATAGGTCTTGGTTGTGTATTAAGAAATGGAATTTCTATCTGTGATAATGTTATAATTGGACAAGGAAGTAATGTAGTTTCAGATATTATAAAACCTGGAATTTATATGGGAAATCCTGCTAAATTTTATAAAGAATATGACAATAAATGGAATTTTTAGATGGATAAAAAAATACTAGCTATAGGTGCTCATTTTGATGATATTGAAATTGGAGTTGGTGGAACATTAATAAAACATAGTAATAATGGGGATATTATATATTTAGTAATCACTGAATGGGATGAACATCGTACAGGTGATCCAAATATTCGTATAAATGAACAAAAAAGAGCTTTAAAATTTTTAAATGTTCCAGAAAGAAATCTTATATTATTTAAAAATGATGATGAAATATATGATATCATCTGTGAATTAGATAAGATTGGAGCAACAACTATATACACTATGTTTGAAAATGATACTCATTTAGCTCATAGAAGAGCATCTCTTATAGGTCAGTCAGTTGGAAGAAAATTAACAACACAAGTTATATTTTATAATAGTGGAACTTCTTTCGATTTTATACCAAATATATTTAGTATTATAGATTTTGAAACTAAACAAGATGTCTTAAAATGTTTTGAATCCCAAATTAATCTTAAAGCTGTTAATATTGATTTTATTAAGAGGAGAGAATCATATTGGGCATCTTTAATAACTGACAAACAAGTTTATGCCGAAGGTTTTGTTATAAGAAAGATGTTATATAATATTTGATTGGAATTGATAATGTTTAAAAATAAAACAATACTAATAACAGGTGGTACTGGATCTTGGGGTTATGAACTTACTAAACAGCTCTTAAAAAAAGATCCAAAAAAAATCATTATATTTTCACGTGGTGAATTAGCACAAGTTACTATGGAAAGACATTTTAATAATAAAAAAATAGAATTTGTAATAGGAGATGTTAGAGACGAAAAAGCAATTGACGTTGTAATGAGTAAAAATATTGATTATGTTTTACATTTAGCAGCGTTAAAACATGTTCCTATTTGTGAAAATCATCCACAAGAAGCTATTAAAACAAATATAATCGGTACTACAAATCTGGTAAATGCAGCAATAAAATATAAAATTAAAAAATTTATTGACGTTTCAACAGACAAAGCTGTATCACCAACAAATCTTTATGGTTTTACAAAAGCAACGGGTGAAAAAATTGTAATTCAAGCAAATAATTTAACTAAAGATACAGATTTTGTTTGTGTTCGTGGAGGAAATGTATTAGGATCTAATGGTAGTGTTGTTCCTTTATTTATAAATCAAATAAAGAAAAACAATAAAATAACAATTACAAGTCGTGAAATGACTAGATTTTTTCTAACACTTCCGGAAGCTATAACTTTACTTTTTCAAGCTTGTCAAAATAGTATCGGTGGTGAAACTTTTGTAATGAACATGCCAGCATTCTATATATCTGATATAGCAGATATTCTTATTCTGAAATATGGTAATAAAAATACTATTATTGATGAAATAGGTATACGTGAAGGTGAAAAAATAGATGAGATTTTAATATCTGAACATGAATCTTGTAGATCGTATATAATTGATAAAAATTATTTTGTTATATTATCAGAATTAAAAATCAATAGACCGAATATACATAATAAATTAGATAAAGTAAATTTTAAAGTGTTTAGTTCTTCTAACAGTATTAAATCTGTAAAACATATTTATAGTCTTCTTGAAAAAGGAGGATATTAAATGACAATATTTGTTTTGGGCAATACAGGAATGTTAGGAAATTATATATCTAAATATTTAAGTTTAAAATTTGATATCATTGAATTAAATAGATTAAAATTTAATATCGAATATCCTGAAGATTATTTTCTTAATATTTGGAATTTATCTAATTCTATTATTATAAATTGTATTGGTTTGATACCGCAAAGATCTGGAAACACAAAATATGATTATATTAAAACTAATACAGTTCTTCCGCACAAACTTCAAAAAATATGTGAAATAACAGGATCTAAATTAATACATATTACAACTGATTGTGTCTTCTCAGGATCACGTGGATTTTATAGTGAGACAAGCACACATGATTGTGTTGATATTTATGGAAGAACTAAATCACTCGGAGAACCGGAAAACGCAACAGTTATTAGAACATCTATTATTGGTGAAGAACTCCAAAATAAAAAATCTTTATTAGAATGGGTTAAAGCTAATAAAGATGGAGAAGTTAAAGGTTATATTAATCATTACTGGAATGGTATTACGTGTTTACAACTTGCTAAAATTTGTGAAGAAATAATAAACACTAATAACTTCTGGAAAGGTGTTAAACATATATATTCAACACAAGATATTAATAAATTTAATTTGATTAAATTAATATCTGATATATATAATCTTAATGTTTGTATTAAAGTACATCAAACGGAAAAACAATGTCACAGAACTTTGATTTCAAGTAGAAAAGATATTAATTTTAATATCCCTAATTTAAAAGAACAAATACTTGAACAAAAAAACTTTGGAGATAATATTTTTGATAATATATAAGAAATCTCAACAATCCATGAAATCTCATGTTGAAACCGATCTTTTAAAAAGAATACCAAAAGTATTACACCTATATTGGGATAAATCTCCAATGTCTAAACTACAAACACTAACGGTAACAACATTTCACAATCACAACCCTGATTGGGATATAAGAATTTATATCCCAAAACAAAAATATACAGGTACTTCTAAATATATTCCTAGTTATATAGGGAAAGATTATTTTAAAACAATTGGAAAATTATCTTATGTAAATATTATTGAGATTGATTTAAAAGATTTTGGTATACGTGAAGATTTACATAATATTTTAAGGTCTGATATATTAAGATACCATATGTTATATTATATTGGTGGTATATGGTCAGATTTTGATGTTATATGGTTAAAACCATTATCTTATATTAATAATATCACTCATTCAAATATTATTAACAACATAGGAATAACTGTTTGTTTCTATAAAAATATATCAGGTCATCATAGCATAGGTATATTATTAGCTTGTAAAAAACATTTATTTTATAAAGAGCTTATTGATAAAGTAAATGACATACAAAATAATCCAGAAAAACAAGAAAAATCAATATATAATAAACAATTTTACCATCAATCTTTTGGAGTTGTTTTATGGAATCGTTTATATCCAAAATTAACAAATTTATTAAATGTTTATAAAGATTGTTTAGGTGTTAAATATAAAACATTTTATCCATATTCTGTTTTTGAACTTGATAAACTATATAATACTAATGATATATCCAATCTTGATAATGCTATATGTGTTCACTGGTTTAATGGACACCCATTAAGTAAAGAATATATCAATGAAAAAAAATATAATCATGAATGCGCTATGACATATCTGATTAATTTAGTAGACCCTGATTTTTATGAAAATTTATAAAGGATCTTTATGAAAAAATACTTTATTGACACAAACGTTTTGATCGATAATCCTGATGCTATTCAACTTCTTTCTGATAGTAATCAAAATGAGGTATTAATATCTTACCATGTGTTAAACGAATTAGATAAACTTAAAAAAGATCCCAAGTTAAATCATATAGTTTCACAAGTTGTTAAAAATCTCAAAGAAAATATTGGCAGATTTAAAATAATTACATCTAGTAAAGATCTTGCCGCTAAAAACACAGATGAAAAAATATTACAAGATATATTATCATTAAATGATCCCACTATTATTTTTATAACTAAAGATAATATATTACAACTAAAAGCACAATCATTAAATATATTGTGTGAGGAATTTAAACGTGCAAATCCTTTTGTTGATACTGATAATGGTGGATATACAGGTATATTTGATCAAATCAATGAAGATACTAAACTAATTAATAATTGTTTTTATTGGGATATGGGAAAATTATATTTTTACCGGCGAGATCAGGAAGCAAAATCAATACACTATACTAATAGTGTGTGGAAAGTACAACCAAAAAATTATTATCAAAATGCATTTTTTGAACTTGGATTATGTGAAGATATAGACCTCTTTACTATACAAGGTGCTGCAGGAACGGGAAAAACATTTTTATCACTTGCTTTAGCATTTCATCATGTTTTGGAAAAAAAGAATTTTAAAAAAATATATATAACAAAAGCAATGTATGAAATCGGTCAAAAGTTAGGATATCTTCCTGGTGATATAAATGAAAAAATGGCTCCATATATGAAATATATTGAAAGTCTTCTTTTTAAATTAAATGAACTTCGCACAATACACAAAATATATGGAAAATCAGAAAATGAAAAAGATATAGAATACAATAATCGAAAGTTTGAAATTTTACCAATAAATTTTGTTCGTGGAATGGACTTAGAAGATTCTTTTATAATTATTGACGAGACACAAAATTTATCACGATCTGATGTTAGAACACTTTTATCTAGAATGGGTGAAAACGTTAAATGTATTTGTATTGGGGATATAACACAAATAGATAATCCATATCTTGATTCACATAATAATGGTTTAAACTGGATTATGAGAAATTGTAAAGGTGAAAAAAATTATGCACATCTTACAATAAAATCTGATAAATATAGAGGGCCTATTTGTGAATTGGTCGTAAAAACAAAACTTTAATAATCTCTAATATTATATAGAAATAATGTATATAGTGAGGACATCTCGTGATTTGGTTTATTGCAACTATTCATGTTATGGGATACCCCTCCCTTAACAGGTATTTCGACAATAAATCTATGTAATCACGATTGATGACCTCACCACTGTGAACCCGATAGTGATATCGTGATTACAGTTTAGATGAAAACCCCTCCTGGATCATTATGGTCCAGGAGACTTAATTTTTTTATGAAAAGGATTTAAATATGCAAGAATCACTAAAATATACATATGATTTTGTTATTAACGAAATGAAAACAAGATCGATACATGATAAATATCCATACGTTTCTCCTAAAACAAACGGTAAGACTGTTAATATGAGTCTTGGTCGCATTTATTTTAATGAACGTATGCCTGAAGATTATCCATTAATTAATGAACCAATTAACCAAAACAAACTGAACGAAATCACCAAAGAACTTAGTTTAAAATATGATCCGTTAACAACAACAAAAATACTAACAGATTTACAAAGAGATTTTTTTCAGATAGGAACATTATCACCATCCACTTTTGTTGTTGACGTGTTTATTCCACCTCAAGAATGGTTAGATAAGAAAAAAGAATTTGAGATCAAAGCAAAAGATTATGATCCACCAACATTTCAAAAAGAAGCTCAAATACTAACAAAGCTTCTTGTTAAATACATTGAAGATAAAGGATATCGTATTCATAATATTTTAAAAGGTGGTATTAAAGGAAATCCAGTAGATGACTGGAAAAATCTTCTTGTTGGTAAAGGTTATGTTATTGATATAGAAGGTAATCTTTTAGGACCAATCACACATGGTATTAGTGAAGGATTTAATAAACAAGAATATTTTGATAGTGCTGCTGAAGCTAGACGCGGTTTTTATTATAAAGCAAGTCTAACAGCTATTCCTGGTTATCTTGCCAGAAAACTTACAATGGCTAGTGCGAATATCACTTTAGCAAGTAAAGACTGTCTGACAAAAAAATATTATGAATTACAGGTTACTAAAGATAATATAGGATCTCTTAACGGTAGATATATTTTAGATGATGGTAAAATTATTTTAACAACTCCTGGAGTGTTAGAGAAATATATAAATAAAACTATCAAACTTAGATCTCCTCTTTATTGTCAATCAAAATTAAATCAAATTTGTCCTATATGTTTTGGTACCTTGGCCGATAAACTAGATACTAAAAGATTAGGTATATTAGCTGCTGGTGTTATTAATTTAATTACAATTAATGCTCTAATGAAAATGCGTCATAAAACAAGTCAAATTGATGCTAAAGAAGTAGATTTTCCAAAAATTATAACAAACACAAAAATAGATTCTAAAAGTTTAAGTGAATATGTTGATATTAAACCTAAAAAAATTATTGCAAAAAAACCTTGTCGTGTAGAAATAGATTTAAAAGATTATCATGAAAGTGAATTATTAGAAACTTCAACATATTATCAATTACCAGGTATTCTAAATATATCAAGTGATGATTTAAAACAAGATATAACTTTACCTTTTGATTTTCAAGTAAAATTATTTAAACCAAATGATTATTTTATAGAAAAAAACATAGTAGAATTAAATTACAATATTGGTGATATTATTTTAACACAAGATTATATTATTGAACAGACTGATCCTAGTATTATACGTAAATTATTTGATGCTGGGTATAAATATTTAGATTCTCCTGAAATATTAGTAGAAATGATATATAAACAAATGCCCGCGACTGACATGACATATATAGAATTAATAGTTCAAAATATGTTTAGAGATAAAAATAGTCCTCAAAATAATTGTAGATTAACACATTATAAAAATTGTGATATATACAGTCAAAAACAACTACCTTTTCTAAATAGTTGGGTGAATAGTTTAGCTTTTGAAAACATAGACAAAGGACTTAAAAAAGGTTTATTAACAGAATCAGATATTAGATATGATGCTATAGAAAAAATATTTATAGAAGACTTTTTAAAATAATTTTGTAGCGGCGGAGATTTAAAAGGAGATTTCATGAAATTAAAAGTATTAGTCGTTGTTGTTTTAATATTAGGAATTACATTTTTAGTACAAGCTGAAGACAGATTATATTCATTTCAACTTCGTGCTGACGGTTATCAATATGTATGTCAATTATCACCCGATAGCAAAATTGATAATATAGAGACTGGTGTAGCAATATTTTGGAAAATTGGAACTCCAAATAATTGGATGTTTCGTTATGAAGATAACAATGTAACTATACACATGTCAGGTCTTCCAGGATTCTTTATACATTTAGGTAGTAACGGTCTTATTTATTCCCCACCTGGTACATTTACAATGTATTTACAATAATAATTTTTATTTTCTCGATTTTTATATAGAAATAATATCGATAACATTTGTTGTTATTTGAAATTGTTAAAGTACCAGCTTATTTAGCTTGGAGCTATGATGAGACCGGTATACCATAAAAATCTTTTTAGGAGGCAAAATGGCTAATAAACTTGTACTCGCAAAACTCGAAACCGATGAACTTGTAATTGGTGAATTTGATAGTATTATGTTAAAAAAATGTCTTCTTGTTGATTATATAGTTGATGAAGAAGATGATTGTAGTTATAATGTTAGATTTAGTCCTGTTTTTGATTATCTATCAGAAGACTTAATTGAAATAGATGCTGATCTTATTATGTATAAAACAGAGAATATAAAACCAGATATAGTTGACCAATATAAATCTGTTGTAGCAAGTATACTCAAACATAACAAAATTAAGAACACACTTATTGATATCAACAAAAATGTTAAGGATAGAAAAAATCATGAAAAAAGAAATAGTAACTTATGAAATGTTTGGTAATTTATGTAATATTCTTGTTGAAAAAATTAAAAAAGATCCACGAAAAATAGAATGTGTGTATGGTCTAAAACGTGGTGGATTACCATTAGCCGTACACATGTCACACCATTTAAATATACCACTTCTAGATCATATATCATGGGGAATAGATGATATTAAAGATCATATATTAATCGTAGATGATGTGGCAGATACTGGAAAGACTTTGAAAAATATAAAATGGCTTGTCAAAAATAAAAAATATTTGATCGCTACTTTATTTTATAAACCTATATCAACTATTTTTCCAGATTATTTTTGTGTACAAACTACAGACTGGATTCAGTTTCCCTGGGAGTGTGAACAATCTAAAACTAGTAAATACCATCAAGAAATCTATCCAAATTTAGTAAAAAAAGAAATACATCATTATGATGCCGGAAACGATGATCTTGGAATGTGCGAGTTTTTGGATGATATGTGTAATGGAAGGAGTATTGAATGAGTTATTACAAAATGTATTCAGACGGAGGTTCGAGAGGAAATTCTTCAACATCACCTGCAGCAATAGGTTTTGTAATATATGACCAAAACGATAGAATTGTTTGTAAGGGATCAAAATATATTGGTAAAGCTACTAATAATATAGCAGAATATTCAGCTCTATATTTTGGTGTGTTAAAATTAAAAGATCTTGACTGTGAACAAGTAAATTTTTATCTTGATAGTGAACTTGTTGTAAAACAAATGAAAGGCGTTTATAGATCACAAAATATAGAACTTGCAAAAATAAAAGAAAAAATACTTGTTTCACTTAAAGATATTAAATGGACTATTAATTGGATTCCAAGAGAACAAAATAAACTTGCTGACTCTTTAGTAAATCAAGAGTTGGATAAAATACATTAATAAGATCAACTTGTGCTGGATATACCAGCACAAGAGATTTTCTTTTTATACCAAATCAAAAGTTGATTTCGTAGGAAATATAGGATAGTTTTATGCCTAAAACAAATTCTAAAGAAATAGGAAATCGTGGTGAAAGAAAAATTGCAAAGGAATTAAGTCTTTGGATTTGGAATGATCCACACATATTAAAAAAAGAAGTAACTAGTGGAGCAGTAAAGACTGTTTATTTTGGAGATATATACCCTATCAAAGAAACTGGTTGGGGAGAAATATTTCCGTTCTATTTTGAAATCAAGTGGGGATATGAAAATCATACTCCAACTCTATTAAATTTTTCCATTATAGAAAAATGGTGGTATAAATGTGTTAAAGAGTCAGAACAAAGTAATGGACAAGAAATTATACTTTTAATAATGAATTTTAAAGGACGTAAAGGTATTCTCCTCAGCACGAATAAAAAATTAAATATACCATATAAATGTATATTAAACATATATCCTCACATAGTATATTGTTATGATTATAAAGAAATGTTGGAATATAATTTTGAAACTGTTTTTAAGTGAACTACCCCCAGGAGCTAAAGCCTCCTGGGTTTTCCTGTGAAAGGTAAATAAAAAAATCGCTTTTGATAGCGATTCCAATAACTATAATGCCGTTATTGGCTAGGCAAATTTTCTAAAATGTATCACACAAAAGTGATTTTTTAAACATATCTGTTTTATAATTAGTAATCATCCTCCAATCTTTTTTCCAAAACAGATTGCTAAACCAACAGTTATCTTGTTTTTGAAATGAACCATAATGGTAAACATTTCCATCTTCTACAAGTATATACTTATTTTTTGTCATTTTTTGTTCGTTATATAATAAATACCTCCATTGTTCTTGTGGTAAATTCTTCATTAATATAGCAAGTTTATATGTGTCGCTGATAGTCTTGTTTGATTTATAATCAACACATGTAATATTGCTTCCGTTATGGAAAATGAGATTACCACTATTATAAATCGATTTATCAATATTTTCACCAATATCAAAAGGATGACACATTTTTTCGTTTATATTTCCTGAGGAACATAATCGAAAATGTATAATCATTTCTTTCAACATTAAATGTGAAATAATTTTCCATACACGATTTATTGTAAATAATCCTTTAACAACTAGAAAACTATCATCATATTGTCTTATAGCAATCCCAACACCATCAGAATTACTTTCAAAACATTTTTTAATAGTTTTTAAACAAATTTCAATGTTTCTTGGTTTGTGTATAATCACACACATGTATCCTCCTATACATTCCAATACTCGATGATTTTTTTTCCCAGATATACTTTAGATTCGATTGTGTTTTTTCTTTTCCAACAACTAATTCGACGCATTATTTGATCTGTTATCGAATCTTCAATACATCTCATAAATGTATCAGGAATGATATCACTATTGATTACAGTAGATAACAATATTGTACCAAACCCCATTCCTCTTAATTGAGGAGTAATTGTGAAATACCCTAATTCGCCTCGTCCCTTTAAAACGATGAATCCAACAAAGTGGTCAACATGATTAATAGAACGCATAAACCATATTTTAGATGATTGTTGTATAACATGGTAAATATATGACTGGTTTGATGTCAAATTCCCATTATCGATTAATATGTTTACCATTTCATTAATGGTGTCCCCTGTTAACTTAATACCTGATGTTGGAGATTCAATAATATGAGTATCACTGGACCAAAGAATCTCTTTTTTATATTCAACACAACACAATTTTTGTTTTATGATTCTATTCTCCACGTAATTCTCTTTTTTAACAGTTTTCTTGTTTTTCAACAATCGAAATAATGGTGAAATCAATTGCATTTCGTCGGGTTCAAGATAAGGTCTTATTCTACAAATTACGTTAGATGCTATTCGCATCAATTCTGTTTGTGTCGATCCTAAAAAATGTATTGTTGAAGGTGTAAACAATCTGGTTATTTTCTTAACGATTGTTTTTGCTTCTGTATTTTCCAAAACAATCTTATTATACAGTATACGACCAACAAAACTTGATAGTCCAAAATATGGTCCAATCATTTCAATAGATTCTGGACTACTAAGAGATCGATATTCAAAAGTTCCAAACTCCGAATTATTTTCTCTTTGTTGATGTGATCCATATCTGGAACTAAGCTGTCCATAACTACTTTCATCACATCGTTGTTGTATCCCTTTTAAATCTTGTACAGACGCTAATGTATACAACAATACAAGATCCAAAAAATTTCGGTCAATGTCTGCGTCTATCTTATTAATCATTTTTCCAAAATGGATATGACCACCAAGAACGTAACTATGGTCTATATAAGCTCCTCCAATTAAATGTTTAATATTATATTCTTTAATTTTAGAAGCTAACCAATAAACAAAATCCTCCACACATTCTTTTGGATGGATTGAATAAAACCCTCCATCATACTCGCACTTTACTGAACAATCATTACCAATATGATCTACTTTTAAATCATTTGAATGCAATTCGATATCGTGCCCAATTGTTGTTCTTATCATTGTTTTCATTCAGTATCTCCTATATTTAGTAATAATCAATTTTTAATATATTTTATAATTTCTATATAAAAATCAAGAAAATAAAAACTATCGCCGGGTTGCGATAAATCACCCGGCGATATTATAACCCTATAACACTCATTTTCTTTATGTACATAATTATTAAAATTACATTATGTACATATCCGCATAATTTTACAATAAATGATGTCGAAACATCATTTGAAGATGAATCTGATCAACATGCATCTTCAAATATAGACATATTATACCAACTAAGGATATAATTTTTTAATGCGCTTCATGTCTCGCAGGGATATCACAGATTCCCAAACTGAACGGATTTTTTATCTTGTAAGATATAATGAACTTAGAAATAACTACTCGTTGTAATTATTGTATCATTAAAATACTCCACGCTTACACGTATAGGAGCGAACGACATAAACAGTTGGCTATAATAATCCCTAATCCATATAATTAATTATCTCTATTATAAATTATCTAATTAACAAATGAAATTCTGTTAAAATCTTTTTCATATTACACCTCATAATCTTTAATCAAAATAAACATCATTATGTTGTTAGTTAAATAAATTAAATAAACACTTTTACCAAATAGAAAATTATACCAAATGTTTACGTTTTCCCGTTATTGTTTTAATTTCTATATAAAAAAAGAGAATATTAAAATTTAAATAAAGTAATTTCTATATAAGGAAATATAATGCAACCTACAAAAGAACAACTAGATTTCTATTATACTCGTACTAGAAATCATGTTAGTCTTGTTGAAAAATATATCGAAAAAATATATAATTTATACAGAACTAAATATCCAACATTACCAGTTCGACAAATGTTTCATGATCAATCAAAATATCAAGAACCAGAATTTACTCCTTATGTATTTTTAACATGGAAATATCATTGCAAAGATTTAAATATACCTTTTGAAACTACAAAAGAACTTGAAAAAGAGATTCGAGAAGCAACATATCATCATTGTAAAAATAATAGACATCATCCTGAATTTCATGACACTACAACAAGTATAGACAGTATCAATTCTAAAGATAGAGATAAACCTCCAGAAAAATTAATTGATGCTACAAAAATGTGGGATGTAGATATTGCTGAAATGGTAGCTGATTGGTGTGCTATGTCTGAAGAGCGTGGAAATACGCCACAAGAATGGGCTAAAATGAATATAGGAACAAGATGGAAATTCACACAAGATCAAGAAAAATTAATATATAATCTTATTGATCAAGTTTGGAGAAAATAAGAAAAACTTTGCTCCTCTTTCGAGGAGCATCGTTAAATTATCTTCTGGATTTACGTCTATCAATCGCAATACATTCTATTGGAATAATTTGATGATTTGCAACCATCATCAAACCTTTTTGGTCCAATCTCAATTTTTCTCCACGTTGATAAGCATCAAAAATAATAGAATTTCTTTCTGTTTTATTTGACTTTCTAGCATCAATTACTCCTGACCAATTTACCGGTTTAAATCGCATCAATTGATAATCTTGTTGCATATAACACCTCATATTTAGTAGTTGAATAGACTGAAAAATTCCATCTTCGATTAATTCTATATCTTCCTCGTCAGTAATAAATTTAAGAACTTTTAAAGCAATATCCTTCGTAATCATAAAATCCGTCAAACTAACATCAATCCAACCTTCTTCTCCTTCCTCATCTGAAACCTCGATATTTTCATATCGAGCTCGTTTGATAGTGATTTTTGGATGTTTGTTGTTATCCACAGGATAAAAATCTTCCCAGGGTGCCGGTAATCTTCCTGATATACGATAAATTGCCATTTTGTATCCTTTAATCAAATCTTATAGTTGATCCTTTAAAGAATAATCTTTCACAAACTGTTCCAGATACTCTTTGCCCTGATGGTGATATTGCATCAAATCCAGTATGGTAAAAATCATCTTTGGAACAAGCCATAAAATTATAACCAGTAATATTCACTTCTTTAAATCCTTGTGAAGCTAAAACAGATCTCGTTTTAGAAGCATCTGTACAACCATAGACAAAAATCAAACAAAGAAAAATTAAAATTAAACGTTTCATATTTATTATCCTTCCCAAAACAATTCAGTCAATCTTATCAATATCTTCTTTTGTTAATTCATAACAATTAATTTTTTTCATACAATCTTCAAGATAAATATGTATAAACGGAAAACTTAATCTTGGACGAATACCACGTACTAATGTATTTCCATTTTTATCTTTAAATTTCCATACAGGAATGTTTAAAAAATCATATTTTTCATTATTGAAAGTTTCAAAGATATTGATTGTTGTTTCTTTACAAGGACCTTGTCTATCAAATCCTTTTGGCATTCCGAGAAATATTGTTCCCAAACCTAAAATCATAGTTCCTGGAACATGTTTGGAACAAGCCTGAGAATGTTTATCACCCTTAAAACAACTAATATTATGTCCATTAACACATCCAGAACATTGATATTCTTCGACTGCGAGTTTGATTTTTTGATTCATTTAGTATCACCTCCATAAGAAGAAAAGAAACCTAAAACAATTTATCGATATTATATTATTTCTATATAAAAATCGAGAATATATAATTAAGGAAATCTATGAAATCAATCGTACAATATCTATATGAAAATGTTAGACCTTGGAGACCACGCTCTGAAGTTTATATTATTAAAGATTCCAAACTTCTCGTTGGATATGTTAAAAACGATAAATGGGAAGGATACATTATACCAGGTGGCGGAATCGATATGGGTGAAAATCCAGAGAAAGCTGCCACAAGAGAGTGTTTAGAAGAAATTGGAGTCAAAGTAAAAGATTTAAAATTATTATCTGTTAAAAAAATAGCATATCAAGAGACCATAAATAGTGATGTTGCTAACGCTTCTAAATACTCACGAGAATTTTCTGGTGCTATATTTATGACTTTCATTGGATACTTTGATAAATATGTAGAAGGTAAAGAGTTCACTTTAAAAGAAATTACATTTAATGAAGCTATCAAATTTTTCGATAAGAATACGAAAGATCAAAAGAAATCTAGTGATGTATATAACTATGAGAAGTCCAAGTATGTTTTAGAGACTTTAAAGAAAATAAAATCACTCTTGTGAGAGTGATCCAATGACTTTGTCCCGTCACTGGCGAGGGAATTGTTATGAAATGATATCGAATACATCGATCGCTTGTCCATACGTCATCTCTTGACCGCGAGGACTTCCACAGGCTTTCGGATGACCGGCAAACTGGATTCCGTACAGGGTTTTACCAGCAAACTGATAATCTGATAACGGGTTGCAGTATATCGAAATACTTTTATAGTGTTCTCGATATACAACGACAACGTCGATTCCGTCCTCGTATGGTCGAGACGGGTCAAACGGATCTTCTGCACCAATCGACCAAAGTCCATAATTTCCCGATCTAGATCTCAAACAGTTCTTGTATGTTGCTTCGGATTCCTCTGTCGCAATTCGACCGATATGCACGAGCCCATCAACTGTACAATTCAATAGATGGTTTATGAAACTTGTTACATCTTGCGGTTCGTCACTACAACGCGGAAACTTGATCTCGCGGGCGTACTCCCCAATCCCCACCATATAAAGCAGGGTTTGATTAAACTTATCGGAACAGATACTTGACCCGTTAAGGTCAATCCTCTCCATCAATCGAAGATCCACATTCGGAAGTTCACACATCATCAAACGCCGAATACCCACCAGGGTGTCAGCATCAATATGCGAAATTTCAATGATCGCTTCGATATCACGAATCGCAGGAATCGCCACATTGTTGCACGGCGACACACAATGGCGAAACTCGCCATGATGGTCAAAATTGCAACAGTTATCAGTTAAACCGGCCTCAATCGAATAATTCAATCCACTTGCCTTTTTCTGCAACATGATTTTGATTGTCATAAGTCACCCCCATTAAGATCGTGTTCTTACCGTTTACTCTGGTAAGTTTATCACGTCCTACTAATACAATTTCTATATAAAACCTTCAAATATTCAAATAAATCACATGTATAATTTCAACAAAGAAATCACCAAAATAGCTCAAAAACACAACCCTGTAATCACATATCTATCAAACGGATCACTTCAAATACAAATAGGATCTCCGAAAACTTGTATTATTAGCGGGTTACATGGAGATGAAAGAAGTGGTCCATTATCGCTACTAGAATTTCTAAAACAAGACAATCTTCAAGATTTGATAATATTTCCGCTCGTTAATGATATAGGTTGGAGCAATAATCAACGAGACTGGAACCACATAAATCTGAATAGGAGTTTTGGACTTGAAACTGCTCCAGATTTTATCAAAGAAATCTGTAAAATACAACCAAAATATATAATTGACCTTCATGAAGACTCAGAAACCGATTATCCGTTCATTTTTCAATATATACAAGATAGTCCAGATCTTTTAGAACCATTAATCCATAAATTTGATCTGGAAATGGAAATATGGAGTGATGGAGAAATATGGCCCGGTTCTACCGACACTTATTTTAGATCAAAAGGAATATATTGTGTCACATTAGAAGTGCCACCTACTATATGGTCTTTAGAAAAAAGAACAATCTTTCAAGTAGAAGTATTAAATTTTTGTATTAACAATTTATTCAAATAAGGCTTACACTATGAATTTAACTAAAATTACACCATTAAAAATAGTTTCACAAAGAATTGTAGTTGACCAACCAACTATCTTTTTACTTTTTCCAGATACTAACACAAAAATCTGGGATCAAATCTATCACACTAACTTTTTACTTGCTAATTGTAACGGTATTATATGTCCACCTAAAACAATTTCTTTCATGAGAAAAAAATTTAATGGCAGAGTACATACTCTCGAATTTAAAAAACAATTAATTGGAATCGAAACAGCAAGTAAAAAACTTAAAGTTCTTAATAGTATTCATGAAAAGAAAGAAAAAAACGCTGATAAAAATTTCTATTTTTATGATTTAAGTGTTTATTCTGATGCTGTGAATTTATTAAAAGAAAAATTATCTGTTAAACAACTAACAGTTGAATTATTTACACAGATTAGTAAAACATATCAAAATCTTAAATCAAATTTTCCAAACTATAATGTAGAAGTAATATTCTTGATGCAAGATGATTTAGGATATCTATCTGAAATTATTAAACATATTAAAGTGTCTATACCTAAAGATAAATTAGTTGATTATCCTTGTTTTGATGATTTTATCTTTATATCTACACATAATAAATATCTAGTACCAATTTTAACACGAGTAGAAGGAAAATCTGAATATATTACACAACATTTAATGAAAATAGAAGGATACTTTATAGCAGATGAAACAGAATCTAAAGAAACGATCGTTAATAGCGAAGATGAGACAACGAAAAAAGGAACCAATACCTCCACGGATAGTAAATCTAATGTTCCGATTGATGCTAACATCAAAACGGTTGATAATACCGAAAAGGTAAATCCAGTAAAAAATCTAGTTTCAGATCTTGCCGCTAAAGAAATAAAAACAAAAGCAAAAATAGATGAAGATGGTAATGTAGATATAGAAATTAATACTAAACAACTTAAGAAAATATTAAAATCACATAATATAGATGATCCTGCTATTTTATCAAATGTAAAAGTAGTAATTGATAAATATCTTAATGATAATCAAGATAAAGAAAAAATTAATAGACAAGATGCAGAAATTTTAATATTAAAAGCTATTAATAAAACTGTACATGGAACTGATAAATTAAGAGAAGAATATTTACATGATCCAGCATTATTATTTAATAAACTTAAAAATACAAAAACATATCAAGTACCACTTGAATTTCCTGAATATGAAAATGAATTAATACAACCTAAAGATATAATTGATTTAGATTATACTTGTGGTCAACACCGTCAAAAATTTGAATTTACAGAAACTGTTCATAAAAATGTAGAAAAACTTTTTAAGACTTTAGAAGATACTACTAATTATCCAATTAAAATCCTTAAAATAGATCATGAAGTAATTGATAATAATAAAGATAGATTGATAGAGTATAAAATAACTGTTCAAAATATGGCTGGCGGATTTCCTAAACCATATGAATTAAAATTAAGAATCCCTGGATTAGTGAGTGAAAGATATTTTAAATTAAAAGATTCACACTATATTCAGAAAACACAACAATTCTTAAAACCTTTAACTAAAACAGATCCTAATGAAGTACGTTTACTTAGTAGTTATGCTATTGTTCGTATATCATTAAAAAATTTTAGATTTTCTTCTGCTAACATCGGCGAGATCTTAAATTATGTTCGGATAAAATATCCGGATTTGATTGTTGAAGAAACAGAAGATTATGTAAAATTTTTAGATGAAGATATACTTGGGCTTACAGGAAATTTGGTTTATAGTAGTCATGACGGAAATGAAAAAGTTGAATTAGATGCTGATACTAATGTTCTTAAAGATCTTGCCGGTCAAAAAATATCCGGATCTAAATATGAATATCAATTAAATATTATTTTTGATAAAATTAAATTAGTTAATCCTTCTGAAACTTTAAATAAAAGTAAATTAAAAATACCATATTTAGAAGTTTATTTAGGTGGTGTTAAAATACCATTAATATTATATTTATGGTCACAAAAAGGTTTATTAATATCTTTAAATGATGAAAGTATTAAATATACATTAGATAATGAAATTGATAAAAAAGCTGGATATACTTTAAAAGTAAAAGAACAATTTTTAAATATATATCCTGAAAGCTTTAGACAAAAATGTTTTATTAATGGACTTATTATTTTAAATCTTAAAGATTCAGTTGACAGTGATTTAAATAATCCAGAAAGTAGCTATGATATTATTACAAAATATTCTAATAGTAGCGGCGCGATTCGTTTGATTAGTCTTTTAACAGAGAATGAAATAGACCCTATTACAAAGGATCTTCTTGAATTCGAAGGTTTATCTACAAATTTTGTAAAACTTGTATCAAAAGATGCTGTTGATAAACTGTTCAATCAAATTCCTGATAATCTTTCTGATTTATCAATATACAGAACAAGATTATCAGAAATGATATTTGCAGTAATGTATAAACAGTTGATGATGGCTAAAAATGCATATAGAAACAAAGTATTAAATTATGAAGATCCAGAAGCTAAACTAGAAATTTTTGAAGATTTTATTACACAAAATTTAATTACTACTTCAGGAGTACTTCAAAATACAGAAACATTTAATCCAATTGATGAAATTATGTTAGCTTCACGTGTTATTAAGACCGGACGTGGGGGAGTGCCAAGTCGTCATGCATTTAAACTTGAACATCGTGCAATACATCCATCTTCGTACGGTAATCTTGGCGCAAATTCTACATCAGAATCGTCTGATGTAGGTCTTGTTAATCATCACACTTTAACACCAAGTATTATAAATCAATATGGTAGTTATGGTATTCGTGATATAAATGGTTTAGGAAAATGGGAAACATTATCACTTGATGAATCATTATCTCCTATGCAAAATTCTTGTGATTCCGACCGATTAACAATGGCTCGTCAACATTCAACCCAAATTGTACCTATTGAAAATTCGGAAATTCCATTAGTAATGACTGGCGCCGAATCTATTGTTGGACAAATTGCTAGTACAAGATTTATACATCGAGCAAAAATGGATGGTAAAGTTATAGACATATTACCAGAAAAATACATAACTGTGAAATATCAAGATGGGACTACAGAGAATCTTGATATTATTCCACGAAAAAGTCGTACTAAAAGAGGAAGTTTTATTCAACTCGAAATGAAATCTTTAGAAAAAGATCAAATATTCAAAAAAAATGATACACTTGCTTGGACAAAAAACTTCAATAATGGTATTTATAGTGGTGGAAAAAACACAGTTGTTTGTTTTATGAACTATCGTGGTTATTGTCAAGAAGATTCATATACTATTACTGAAGAACTGGCTAATAAAGTAAAAAGAACAATAATTAAACCAATCAATATTGTTATTCCTCCAAATACAAAGATACTACAAATAGAAGAAGAAAATAAATTTGTGAATATCAATGATACATTGGTAGAATTTGTAACAGATATGAATTTGGAAGACTATTTAAGAATACAAGACATAGATTTAAATGATGATGAATTAGAACAAACCTTATTAGTTCAAAGTAGTAAAAGTATTAAATTGCCAGCCAATTTTAATGGACAAATTATCGGGATGAAAATATATCTTAATACTAAAAAAGATATAGATCCTAAACTTTTAAATTTATGGAAAAAACTAGTAGATTCTGATAAAAAAGTTATTGAAACGTTAGAAAAAAATAAAAGTAAAGATGATGCTATGTCATCTCATGATAATTTAGAAACTGCTTATTTCGAAATTGGTGGTCATACTTTAAAAGGTGGTAAGGAATTTCTTGGTGCTAATATAATATTCTATATTAAAGAAGAACATCCTATGGATAAGGGCGATAAACATAACTGTCGCACTATATAAAATATATAGTTAAAAATCTGGTGAATTCGGTGGAACTCCTATATGGACAATACCGAGCCAAGCTTCTAAAGACTGCTAATCTTTAGTTGAAGGTGTAACGACTATCCCATAAGGGAGTACACTCAAGCGAGTGGAAGCGCCAGACATCCGATATAAATAAAGGAGAATTTATAATGAACCATAATCAATATGTTGGACAAATTTTTGGAAATTTAGAAATTATAGGTATTGGACCAACTAATAAAGATTGAAAAAAACTTTTATTAGTTAAATGTTTAAAACATCCTAATGTTATTCCGTATCATGTTGTAAAACAAAGCTTAATTAATGGATCATCTAAAGGATGTTCTGAGTATCGACGTGAAAGAAATCAAACGCATGGAAAAGGAAGATCTAGAATTTATCATGTATATAAAAGAATGATTTGTAGAGTTAAAGATTCAAATGATAAAGATTATGCAAATTATGGTGGATGAGGAATAGATATGGATCCTCGTTACGATCCAGATTTTGAAAATCAAGGATTAGAAAAAGCGTTTCTTGCATTTTATAAAGATATTGGAGATATTGTTGCTCCACTAACTCTTGATAGGAAAGACAATTCTAAAGGTTATTGGAAAGATAATTTAAGATTAGTAACAATAACAGAACAACAAAGAAATAGAAGAAATAATATTGTAACAAAAGAAATAGTTAATAATATTAGAAATGATTTTTCTTCTGGTATTAGAAATAAAGATCTTTGTAAAAAATATAATCTTACATCACAAAATATTAGCAGAATAACACTGAATAAAGTTTGGAAATAAATCAAAAAAATCGGATGAAGATATAGTCTAATCTCATAAGCAATTATGAGCAGGAAAATGTCCTGGATATAATTTAGCAAATTATATTAAATATAAATGAAATTATGCAATAGGTATGGCGGTAAGGGAGTGATTAGTTATTTAATTCCTAAAGATGTTGAGCCAATATCTGAAAACACAAAATTGAAACCAGAAGTGTTTATATCACCTATTTCAGTTTTTAGTAGAAAAAGTATAATATTTTTAAAAGAAATTTATATCGGTAAGATCTTTTACTTCCTCCAACAACAAGTACAAAAACTTTCGGAAGATAATAAGATACCAACAGAGAAAATTGTAAAGAAAATTTTAGGAGTCTACCAGATCATCGCCGCTGAAAATGTATATAAACAAGTAGAAGATAAATTAAATAAAACAAATCAAACAAAATTAAGACAACAAATAAAAGATAATAAATTAAATTTAAGATTAATAATAGAACCTTTTAATAATGTAGAAATGACAAAAATTAAACAAGCTGCTGAACTAATAGAAATACCTCTTGATGAAAAAGTATTCATACCAGAATTAAATGCATATACTGATATTCCTGTGCCAGTAGGTATAGGATATTATTTATTTATGGAACATATTAGTGAAGATTTTGCAAATATTCGTGGTGCAGACGTTTATACTGGTTTAACTAGACAACCTACTAAAGGTAAATTAAAAGGTGGTGGTCAATCGATTAGTGGGCAGGATATTTATGCATTATTATCTTTAGATGCTGATAATTGTCTTAACGAACTCTTAACAGCAAGATCTGATGATCATATATCAAAAAGAAAATTATATTTGGATATACTTTCTACTGGTGAATTAGCAAGTATGCCAAAAGAAAGTGGTGGTGGTGGAACAACTAATCTTTTTAATTTGTATATGAAAGGACTTGGTTTAGATATTAGTTAATATATTCTCTTTTTTTATATAGAAATTAACATTTAACAAAAGGAGGTATATTTGAAAAATTATATTTTATTATTATTAAATATTTTTCTTTTCATCATTGTTAGTGTTCCAGCAATCATTTTTGGAATGGGTGTATTATTTATCGCTTTTTTATTCCAATTGATAGGACGGAAAGATTTTCTAACAGTAAAAATCATGTAATCTTTAATTTTATATAGAAATTAAAGATGTATGGGAGAAGATAGTGATAGCAATATCATTATCTTCTTCTAAATTTAAAATTTATTTTTCAAAAGGAGAAAAAATATGAATAAGAAAGCTACACAAACAAGTGATTTAAAAGTAGAAGTTCCAGAAATTGTTCTTAGAGAATCTATTAATGATTACAATCAATTATGTAATAATCTAGAAAGTGAAATTATAGATCTTGAATTAGCTTTAGATTTAATATTGATGAAAGAACCGATTAAAATTGCAATTTGTGACAAACCATTTATCGGAACACAATTAACACAAGACGTTGTTTCAACTAACAGAAAGCTTCAAAAAGCAATCTCTACACTTTATAATATCAGAATCAATTTAGGTATATAATCAATTTCGGAGTTTAAGTATGGTCAATAATATTGACAGAAAAATGAAAAAAGAAATTATTGAAAAAAATTTAGAAAATATTAAATTAATTAAAAGTAAAACTTATATGAATAATGCATTCGCTGTTGAAGTTGGATCAGAAAAAGAAGTACCTGAATTTGAAAAAACATTTCAAAGAAGTTTAACAAAAACAATATTAAATTATTTTGAAGATCAAAAAATAGACCCTAAAAAATTTAACAGATCTATTACATATAGTGTTAATAACACAAAAAATAATATTGTTATTAATTTTTAAGGAGAGATATGACAGCATTTAATCCATTTGGAGATAATAAAATAGTTACACAATCAGTAGAACAAAAAGAAAATTTATTAGTAAGTTTTACACCAGCAAAGTTTGACGTTTTGATTAAAGTTCTTGGTTTATTTGATAAATCTTCAGATAGTATTAAAATTCAATCTAGTAATATCATTCAAAAATATGGTCCTGCTATTATTAGTGCAGATGTTTCAACACTTTTTGATGATCAAGTTATTGACCTTGAAATTGTACAACCAAAAAAATATATTAAACTTTTTAAACTTTTTAAAAATAATAATAATATTGATGTTATCGAAGATAATGCTAATAATAGATATATTATTACTAATGGTGAAATTAAATTATTCTTACCCAAACAAGCTGCGGCGGCAACAGACGATACATTAACACCTGATTTCGATGATTGTGTTGGTTTATATGAAGTAAAAATAGATAAGGAAACAAGTAAACAATTGATTGGACTTAGTGGAGATGTAAATTATGTAGAATATCTTATACAGGATGACAAATTAAAAGGAATGCATGTTCCGGATACTGCGATCTTTCTGTTTAATGAATTTCTTATAGATCCTAAAGCATCAAAACTTGATGAAACAAATGCTGATCTAACATTAAGAACAGGTATCTTTTTAACAGTTCCAGCTGAAGATTACAAAGTTAATATTGGTAAACTAAAAAATGATAATTATTTTAGTATTACTGACTGTAATACTGGTGTTGTTCATGTGAGTATTTTTGAAGCTTTAGACGTTACAACTGGAGGAAATTTGTTAATTTAACTGTTACTACCAGTGCATCGTGTAGATATATAACGAGCTCAGAGTCTAGCGAGTTTTACTCCTTGTGACACGCACCCAGTCGTGTGACTCGAAACTGGGTTTATAAATCTATTAAAACGGAGTTTAAATATGGAAATCGATACAAATACATATAATCATATAAATAATATCGTATATTGGGAGCAAGATGAATTTTTTGATCAAGAACAATATACAGAATGTAAAGGCGTTATCTTTAATCAATTGGAAGATTTAAATAATCTTGGACAAGATATGTTTAAAGATCTAAATATTGAAGATAACTTAAAATTAAAAATTTTAGCAGATGTTATAGATTATGTAAAAGAAAATTATTTGAATCTTGCTGATAAAGACTATGAACAAAATGCAAAACAAGTAGAAACTACAGGTTTATTATTGTATCAATTTTTATGTGTTGATTGTTTTAATATTATTTTACCTAAATTAATTGAGCAATTAAACATACAAAATATAGTACAATTTGATAAACTATTGAATAGAAAATTTGATAATATTAACTTTATTAAAACAGAATTTATTTCAAATATTTCAGAAATAGTTAATAATCTATTAAAATTACAAAAAATAGATCATACAATATCTGATGATGAACCTTATAAATTATTAGTAAGTAGATTTGGATATTATTTAGAATTAATTGATTTTAGTGATTCTTATAATTTTATTGATAAATATATTAGACCAGTACTTAATAAATATTTTGATCAATTATTATGGAGAACTTTGTAAAAATGAGTTTCTTGGAAATGGGTCATGAATTATTTGAATGGACATTTGTTATTTTTATATTTTTCGTATGTTATTTATTTTTTGGTAAGCGGTAAAGATCTAATTCGAAAATCAACAAAGGACTAAATAGTGGAAACAATCTTCAACTTTTTTAGTAATATCATATCAACAATCATATCCGGATTTGTTTGGATAATCCTCTTAGGTGTGATTTGTGAATTTGTTTGTGATATGAAAAAATCCAAAAGATAAAGATGTTTCCAACAAGACCTTCATTTAAAGGATTTAAAGTATGGAAAAATTCAAGGAAAATACCGTAAACGAATTTGATGAGGCTAGGTACGAAGAACTTGTTGGTAAATATATTGAGTTTAAAGAAAAAGAAAAACTCAATAAAGAGCTAAAAGATATAGCCGTAGCTGAAATTGATGGTATGTTACATCAGGATCAAATAGACTATAAAAAAATATTTGTCACAGCTTTAGGCGAATCATTTGAATGTAAATATGTAGATCGCAACACAAAAAAAACAGATTATGGTAGATTATCAGAAGTTGTTTCAGAAAATGTTTATAATGAAATCGTCTCTGAAACAACTTCTACATATTTAAAAATTGGTGTTGAAAAAAAAGAAAAAAAGAAAACAGAAAGACCAATTCCAAAAGCTCCAAATATTAAACCTAATATAATACCAAAAGCTAAAATTGTTGGTGTTGGTCCTGATGTAGTTACAGATAAGAAAAATCCGTTTCAGAGATAGGAGGCGTAATGTCTGGTATTTGTATGGGTCTTTCTGGAGGTATGGATAGTGCTACAATGTTAGCAACTATTTTAGACTCTTGGGAACATGATCGAAAAAAAGTGTTTTGTCTTGGATTTAATTATGGATCTAAACATAATCAATATGAAAATAAAGCTGCATTTGAAATCGCGAAATATTATGGAGTAGATTATAAACTTCTTGATCTTACAAATGTAATCGGTGCTTTATTTAAATCAGATTTGCTTTTAACTGGTGGTGATATACCGGAAGGTCATTACAATGACGTAAGCATGAGTAGAACTGTGGTACCAGGAAGAAATATTATTTTCGCAAGTATCCTTGCAGGATATGCATGGAGTAAAGATTGTAATCAGATTGCGCTTGGTGTACATTTGGGGGACAGATCTGTGTATTCGGATTGTCGACCAGAGTTTATTAAGTCACTAGACACAACAATATATCTTGGTACTGATCATCGTGTAGAAGTAATTTCTCCGTTTATCAAAATGAATAAAATTGATATTTGTAGAGTAGGGCTTGCTTTAGACGTACCTTACGATCTTACAAGAACTTGTTACTCTGATCAGGAAGTGAGCTGCTCGAGATGCGGAAGTTGCTCTGAAAGACTCGAAGCCTTTAATCTAAATAATGCTGTTGATCCAATTATGTATCAGGAGATATAATGTTAGATGCTGTAATTATAAGAACAAATAGGCTGACTGTTTTAATGGATAAATTCTATAATGCTCCTAAAATTAGTAAATTTGATCATAATCTTCTTCGCTTATTAACTTTAACTAAAGATCCTTGGATTGTTACTGGATGTGATATTAATGAGATAGTAAGAGATATGAGTGAATATCTAACCAATAAAACTGAAAAGATTGTGATTAAGAAAGAAACACTATCACACGCATTTAAACATGGGGCCATCAAAATAGACGTTATGTAGGATATCGGAAAGAGAATTTATGAAATGTTTAGAGTGTAATAAAGAATTTAAAAGTATCACAAATACACATCTTTTAACTTGTTGTGGATTAACAATCAAAGAATACTCTATAAAACATTGTATTCCTATGGAATTACTTCATTCAGATAAACAAAAAGAAGCATCTAAAATCCATATAATCTCACAAGAATCTAAAGAACGAATTAACAAAAATGCTAGAAAAAAACAAGGAGTTTATAAATTAACAAGTGAAGAAACACAAATCATAATTGGTTCTTTATTTGGTGATGGCTATATTTTTAGATCTTCTAATGCAAGTGAAACAACATCAACTTATTTGATATTAGAACAAGGAATTAAACAACTAAATTACCTTTTTTGGAAAGGAATAAAGTTACAAAGACTTGGTGCTAAATTTTATCAATATTACAAATACAATAAAGTTAAAAATAGGGTCACGACAAGAAACCAAGTCAGAACTAAAAGTTTATATGCGATTAGCGATTTAATACCCTACTTTTATAATGAAAATGGAAAATATATTCATCCAGATATTTTAAAAAATCTTGAAGCACCAGGAATAGCTATATGGTTTATGGACGATGGAACAACATATGCAAGTGGTGGGTCAATAGCAACTCAAAGTTTTAGCATTGAAGATAATGAATTACTTTGTGCTTATTTTTCAGATAAATTTGATATACATCCACATATAATATTTGATGGTAATGATCAACCTAATTTAAAATTTAATGTTGTTGAGTTTGACAAATTATGTGCACTTATCGAACCATATATGTTTTATCAGATGTTGTATAAAATTAGAAAACCTGTAAATGAAAACCATATATTATCTAAAAGAGTTATATTTGATTCTAGTCATTATTTGGATGAATATGATGGAAAATGTTCAAATTTACACGGCGGAAGATATGAATTATGGGTTTCTATTAAAGGTGCTATAAACCCAGATACTGGTATGGTTCTTGATTATGGATACATGAAGACAATCATCGATAAATATATTGTTAATGAATTTGATCATCATTGTCTTAATTATGTTGATAAAGGATTGAACTGGAGATCTACAACCGAACTTTTATGTATGTATATTTGGAAAGTACTAATAGAGTTTTTTCCAGGACTTTATAAACTTGAATTGCATGAAACAGAAGGTTCTAAGTGTGAATATAAAGGACCTTCAATTGATGACATGAAGAAAGATAAAACATTAGACATTCTTAATATGTTTGAACAAAAAGATTTAAGTTGGAGACAAAGAATTATTGTTGATTTTAAAACATTATTTACAGACGTTGAAAACAATGTATTTTTCGATGATAATTATCCAGATAACTCTGTAACACCAATGATTAAAAAAGTTAACTTGGAAGATTATAGTAAAATATTATCATCGGATTTAAATATATGAATAATAAAAAATATCCACAACTAATTAGTATTGAAAAAGAATTTAATATCAAACCTAACCAGATAGTTATTCACATAGAAAACGAACCAACTATTTATGGATATAATTATAAATTATTTATTAAAGTTTATAATCATAAATTAGACGAAAAAGGAATGGTTTATAATTTTGAAAAATTAAATGATTTTCAAATTGACGTTTTAGATAAATATTTTGAAAACGCAATAGTAGTTGATTATAGTTATGAATCATCTTTCGATTTTAAAAATGAAAAAATATATTGTTTACCAACCAACTTTAAAACTACATCTACAGAAAATTTATGTAAACATATTTATGATTTGTTATTGGAATATTTTAAAGATAATAAATATTCTAAACCAGACGGAATTGACGTTATTATAAAACAAACGGATGAAAACACAGTATGTTTTTATCATATAGACGATAAATTTTTAGATAAGAAAGCTATGGATTAAATGTCAAAAACATTAAAAGATGACAAGTTTAAGAAAGTCATAAAGATTGATCGTAAATGGGATCGAGATAAAGATTTAAGAATTCAAAGAAATCTCGAAGCACAAGAACAAGAAATTTTAGAAAGATTTGGAATTAAGAATAATATGTATGTACGGTGATAAATGCAAAGATCTGGAAATATATTTGAATTTGATGATGTTGAATTAAAAATGCTTTGTGATGTATTAAAAGATTGTATTAAAATGATAAAAACGATTATTGAATACGAAGGTGATTTTAATAACACGTTATCAACAGCAGTCAAAAATTATAGAGAAATGTTAGATGTTTTAGAAGATTAACGCAATTCCCAGGAGCCTTTTCGGTTCCTGGGAAATTTTTTAACAGGAGACTAAAATGAAAGTATTTCTTGGTGGTACATGTAATAATTCAAAATGGAGAGAAAAATTAATTCCTTTTCTAAATATTGAATATTTTAATCCAGTTGTTAAAGATTGGACGTTAGAGTGCCAAAAAGAAGAAATTAAACAAAGAGAAATTTGTGATATTGTACTATATACAATTACTCCGAAAATGACGGGTATTTATAGTATTGCTGAAGTAGTAGACGATAGTAATAAAAGACCAGAAAAAACTATATTTCTTTTAATTGAAAATGATGGTAAAAAATATTCGTTTTCAAAACATCAACTCAAATCATTGGGATCAGTTGGTAAATTAGTTGAAAGTAATGGTGGAAAAGTTTTCTATATAGATTATATAGAAAATATAATTGAAGTTGCTAATTATCTAAATCATAAAAGGAAACGTGTATGATAATTAAATATAAGAAAACAATAACTGAAGATGTAGAAGTAGATATTGATTTTCCAATATATCGAAAATATCCACCTATTGATAATCAAGAGAATGATATTTGGCACTATAAAGTCACTAAAGATTTAGTTGAGATTGGTATTTACTTTTATGATTCTAAAAACTTTCATATAGAAGTAGATAGAGACGTTGATTTTAATGGTGAAGAAGATTATGTATTTGGTAGAGGGAAATATGCTTGTTCAGAAGAAGAATTTAATGAAGCATATAACAAAGTTTTAGACGGTGTTAGGAGTGTTTTTTAATGGATAAAGATGTTCAAAATTTTATAGATATTGACGACAATAGACCCTTAAATTGTTTGATTCTTGATATAATAAAATATGAAGAAGAATATACTACGGAATTTGGAGATATTATTAAAAAGTTTAAAGATTTATTTATAACTAAAGAAGTATTGAATAGTATTGAAGATTATACTCCTATTACAGACTTTTCTGAAATTAATTTATATCGCTTTTATTATGATGATAATATAGAAGATTATAATGTTATTATATTATTTAAAGATCAAAATAATAATTTACGTTGTGTTGAGATAACTGAAGAAATAGAAGTTCCAGGAATGCTTAAATATTGTGATAAATTTATAGAGATTAAAAATGATTTAATCATTCTTATAAATCAAGGTTTTGAATGGAAACAATATCTCGAGGAAATTTATGAAAATAGTGAGAATACCATCTAAAGCAATTATTTGTGATGATTTTGAACTAAGTATTATTAAAAAATCGCTTATTGAATATCATAGTTTTTTAACAGAACAATATGATGAATTAACGAAAGAAGAAGACAAATATATTATAGATCAAATTGCTACTATAGAAAACATGTTATATATGTTGGAGCTAAAGCCTCGGTGAAAACATAATAAAATGTATAGGCATTCTAATATGGGTGTCTATACATATTTTTTGTATATTTTCTATTTTTATATAGAAATAATATAAATATGTCATTTGTTTTTATTTTTAGCGGCAAAAATTCAGAGAGGAAATTATGGAAGTTGACAATTTGATAATAGAATTAACTAGAAGATGTAATCTTAAATGTGATCATTGTCTTCGAGGAGCAGCACAAAGGGTTGATATTGATCCTAATACGATTTGTAAATTTCTAAAAAAGAATAATATACAACAAATATTTTATCTGTCATTTACAGGTGGAGAACCATGTTTAAATATTCCCGCTATAAAAGTCATAACCAATTTTTTAGTAAAACAAAAGATTAGTATTGTTTGTTTTTATATGGCCACCAACGGAACTATATTTAATTTAGATATGTTAGAACCTTTTACAAAACTATACACATTAATTGAAGATGTAAAAGATCAGTTTATAATCGAAATTAGCAATGATAAATATCATACTGGAAAAATTGATCCCCGATGGAATCTTATAAAAACACAATTCAAATATAAAAATGATAAAGATAAAGAAAAAATTTATATAATTTCAGAAGGTCGTGGCACAATTTTAAATGGATGTGGTAGGAATATTACAGACAGTGAATGGATTTGGAGAGAAGAAGATCAATATCTAGAAGGAACTGTTTATATTAATGCTAAAGGACAATTATTGAAAAATTGTGATTATTCTTATAAGACGCAAAATATAAGACAACACGGACATTGTTTATCTAAACCTTTATTGGACTTTGTGAGTGACTAAATGCTAACACTTAATATTGGATCCGGACCTGATTTATTTGGTCCGGATCATATAAATATTGATAATCTTGATCATTGGGAACCAGATAGATTTTATAAAGAATTAAAAGAATATAACGAAGAAAAAGATGAGGAAAGAATTTTTGTGGTTGGTGATGGTAATCATTTACCATTTAAAGATTGTTCTTTTGATCAAATATATTCTCAGCAATGTGTTGGAACATATGTTAAAGACTTAATTGATATTACAAGAGTTCTTAAAATTAAAGGTAAGATTAATTTACAGATGAGATCGACTGATTTTGTAGAAACTTGTTCCAAACTTATTTGTTATGGGTACTCTATAGTAAAAGTTGATACAGGAAATTGTCATTGGCATGATGTTATGAGTAATAATCAAGATGGTTATAATTTAACTCTTGTTGGTATCAAAGAAGAAGAAATAGATTCTCGAATAAAAGGATATATACCTAAATATTCGTATTCTTACGATGAAAGAAAAGAACATGTCATTCAATCTTCTTAAAATACAACCAGTGATTGATTACTTACATCATATATCTCCAAAGATGTTTAAACAATTATCAAATGAGATTCAAATACATTGTCCGTTTTGTGATGATGCATTAAGATCTAAAGCAGCAAATCATGGACATTGTTATTTAGCGATCTCGAGTCCGATCTTCAATTGTTTCAGATGTTCAGCAAGCGGCACACTTATAACTCTATTATTACAAACTGGGTTTGATGATAGAGAAACCATCGCTTACATCTCACAATTTATTAAGATTAACTTCACAAAAGACTACTACAAGTTTAGATCTCGTAAAAATCTGGCCGCTATAAATGAAATAAAAAATAAAATATTTAAAACAAATTCAGATTTTAAAAAATATAATAAAGATCAATTTATTATATATGATAATTATTTAAAACAAAGAATCGGAGATGTGGATTATTTAGATTTCTTAATTACGCCCAGTATTTATCAAAATTTTATAATATCAAAATTCTATAATTATATTGGTGAAAATATATTATTAAGATATGTAAATAATCCAAATAAACGTTATATAAATAATAATAACACATCTGGATTATACTATTTTCAAAATATAGACCTTAATAAATATAATAAAGTAACAATATGTGAAGGACCTTTTGATATAATAAATTTGTATTTATATAATGATATATTTAAAAATAATTTATTTATAGCAATAAGAGGTAAAAATTATTTAAACACAGTAGAAAATTTGATACTAGAACATATGTTGTTAAATAATTATGAAATTAATATAGTATTTGATAATGATTATTTAAAATCTAGTAAAAAAGTTTTAAAATCTATAAACACATTAATTGGAATTTATAATAACAATATTCATATTACGGGTTTTAAACCTATGTTAAATAATATAAACGATATTGCAGATTTTCCTGCTGTAGAAAGGATATATCCTTGGAAGAATTCTTAAAATGGTTATATGAATCACCATTAAATCTGATTTTTATAATGATTGTGTTTTACTTTATATTTATTAGAAAATAGGAGAAATTTTTGGAATCACAAACAATAGAAATTAAAAATGAATTTAAACCTTACGAAATATTAGCAATTTGTCTTCATTTTTATAATCAAGGAAATTATACATCAAAAGTTGATAACTATTATCCATCAAGTTTCAAATTTAATACAATAAATAATATTATTTATGAAGAAAATCCGAATTTTAAAACAAATACATATGAATTTCCTGGTGGAAAATATACTTTTGAATTTGAAAATGATAGAGGAAGTTATAATAAAACACCATGGTCAAAATTTGTATTCAAATATAATGGTATTTGGTTAACTTTTAAATATAGATATTATGAAAAAAAGTGGAATCAATATGAAATACTTAACACAGAAATTAAATCAGGTACTACAAGATCTTATAAACTTGATATAGAAGAAGAAAAAACAAAATTTTACGACATTCAAAATAAAATTGTACAAAAACTTAAATTTTATGATGAATCTTCACAGTATCTTACAAATTTTATTAGAATGTATAGTTATAGTTCTCTTACACTAGATTATGTTTATGGTTTTAAAAACTATATTGATAATATTATAAAATATCAAACTAGTTATGTTGAATCATCGGATTCTCTTTCAAAACTTATCAATTGTGTTGAATTTGATATGCAAAAAGGAATAACATATAATTTTAAGATTCTAAAATTTAAAAAAAATAGTTATAATTCTTTTACAATAACTATTAATAAATCATATGAAATTATGGTATATAACAACACATTATCTGATATAATTAGTAGAAATGCATATCATGAATTAGAACCAGCATTTAAAGTTATTATTCCTGTGTTTGAACAAATTGGTGGAGTAGATGAACTAAAAAATGTGATTTTGCATAATAGAATATTAACTGAATAACTTGAAGATCGGAAAGGAATTATGATTAACATAACTTCATTTAATTTTAAAATTGACAAAGATGAAGAAATTAATATTTTAATAGATGATGCTAAGAAACTTTATGATGATTTAACTAAATACCATATATTTGGTGTTAAAACTGATTTTATAAAAGAAAATATTGTAATTAGTGATATCTTTTGTGATGTAAAATTAAACAGTGGACAACAGTTTGATATTCATATTTTAAAATTAAAAGAATTATATTATGTTTTGGATTCTATATTTCCAAAAACCATAAACGTTAGATAAGGAGTTTTGATGGAAAAAGCTATCCCAATAATGTATACAGAGTATGGAAGATATATTTCCAGATTTCGTGCCATACCTTTTTATGCTGATTTTTTAATACCTTCACAGCGTCGTTTATTATTAAGTTTATATGAGATAGCAAAAGGTCCTAAAACAGTTAAATCTGCTAAAATAGTCGGACATGCAATCGGTACGTATCATCCACATGGAGATTTAAGTTGTTATGGTACATTAATATCTTTATATGAACAAGGTTTTATAGACGTTCAAGGAAATTTTGGATCTCCTGGTCTTGATGATGCTGAAGCCTCAGGAATGAGATACACAGAAGCTAAAATTAAAAAGTTTGTATTAGATTTTTGTTTCAAATATATAAATTTTGTTCCTTGGGAAAATTTTGAATATGAAAATGAACCATTATTCTTGCCTTGTATTCTTCCTTTAGGATTAATTGGTGATGGAGGAATATATTTAGGTGTAGCATTTCATAAATGTGTTGGTCCACGTTATAAAATCTCTGATCTTGCTAAACGCCTAAAGTGGTTAGTTTCAGGTTCTGTGCCAGATGCTGAACCAATAATATATCCAAATTTTGAAAAAGATGGATGTACAATATTTCCTGATGACGTTGTTGCAAAAGCTATATTAAATACTGGCGTTGGTACTTTAACATTAAGTCCAAACGGTATGTTAAATGGTAAATCACTTCATGTTCTTGGTAGAGTTCCACAAACCAATTTTAATAAACTTCGAGAAGACACAACTATTTCTGTAGATGAAAGATCTGGAGCTACTATTGATATTGAAATAAAACCATTACGTAAGCAAGATAATCTTCAAGCATTTTTCAGTAATATATACTCAAAATATTTAATTAAAAATATCAATTTTAATATATGTGTTTGTGATGAAAAAGGTAAAGTAAATGTTAAAGGTGTTGATGAATTACTATTAACATGTTATTCATATTATGTTGAAACTGTTAAATGTAAATTAATAAATGAATGCATTGATGAAATCGAAAAAAAATATGAAAACGAAATAATATTAATTATACGTGAAATACTTAGAAATAACCCAACGATAAAAACTATTGATGAAATTATCCAGATTTTACGTACTAATTCAACAACATTAAAAATTACAACAATTAAAGAAGAATATGATTCTGAAAAAGACAAATGGATTAATAAAAATAAAGAAATTTTAGATGAAGAAATAAAAACTATTTGTAGTAATAGAAATATCAAAGCATTAGTTGAACATAAAGTTAATATTAGTAATAACGATTTAAAAATAATTAATTTAAAAAACCAAATCAATAATAATGTTAATGATTGTTTTAAATTGATTTGTGATTTAGCGGCGAAGATCTAGTAAAGGAGAATAATGTTGGATAAGAAATTACAAATTATAATTGGTATATTTAGTATAATCGGTCTTATATGGGGAGGTATTTGGGCATTTACTGAAAAAATAGCAACAGCTGATGATTTAAAAAGATTAGAAACAAAAACAGTTGATACTTTTAAAGTTTTACAAGATAATATGGATATTAAGTTTAAACAACAACAATTAACAGTATTACAAGATAGAAAATATAGAGTCAGAGATGAAATGAGAAGAAATCCTGATGATCAGGTTCTCAAACAAGATTACGAAAATATTTGTAAAGATATATCAGATCTTGAAAAACAAATATTAGATTCGAAAAATAGGTAATAATATGGCTTTAGAAAAAACTAAGATAGACAAGATCCAAATACCAGAAAATATTAAGAAAACAAAACGAAATAGACATAAAACTGAGTGTTCTATTAATCGAATGAAAGGTTGTGGAAATTGTGGTAGTAGGGATGTAATCATACAAGGTGTTAAATTCTGTAATATATGTAACAATGAAATCGAATTTCTTACAGAAGATGATTGGATTTGGAATTATACACAAATAGAAGTACCTTGTACATGCACAAAAATAAGAATAAATCATAAAGGTAAAAAAATCACATATAGAGATACAAATATGATATATGTAACCAAGTGTATCGTTTGTGGTTCAATTAAGAGCAATTTCTGTCCTAATTGTAAAAATAGAAATTGTTGGAAATCATGGGATGGAAAGAAATTTTGTCAAAATTGTGGTTATAGAAGTGTTTAAAGGAGATGTAATGGGAGAAATAATCAAAATTGCGAATTTAGAACTTTTATGTGTACCAAAATTTGTAAAATCTAAGAAAAAAGAGAAAATTATGATAACTAGATTCGAACTTACTAATGGAGAAAAAGTACATTTTGTAAATAACCATCGAAAATTACATTTTCGACATATGAGCACATTAGGTCTTGGATTTGTTAATGGTAACAAAATAAGATATTTTAAACATGATAAAGATCCTAAACATAAATTTTATATGCAAGCAATTTATATAGAATTATTTAATAAAATGAATTTAGAAGGACAAAAACAATTCTACTCATTATCTGATTCTAAAGGAGATACTACTTGTACTGGAGTAGGTGTTTTTGAAGCTATGGGAATTGATCATTTTAATCCAGGAAGTTTCGATTCTGATAAATTAACAAAAGTATTTTCTGATGATGGATGGCTTGTTGAAGTTGATATTACCAAATATATAGATTCAATCATGTTATAATTAAAGGAGATTTAAAATGGAAGAAAAAGTTTACATTATCACACATGAAGATAAGACTAAAAGAAGAATCACTGTACCTGCAGATTGGAAAGTAACGTTTGGACCAGCATCAAGAGGTGAAAATGCAGGTAATAGAGCTGGACAACACCTAAAAATGCCTCTAGCATTGAGGTTTTATGAGAGCGAAACTAAACAAAGAGCTATCTTTACAGATGTGATCAGTTTTCGAGATGCAAGTATTAAAATTGAAGAAGAAAGAACTAATGTTCAAGAAAAAGAAGGATATGTTGAATGTGAAGGTGTTCGTAAGAAAACAATATTTAGCGCAACGGTTAAAGAGTGGATTAATCCCGATGCTGTTAGTGAACCAATAATTCCACTTCTTCCATCTGATCGAGAAATGTTTGATACAAATAATCCTTCTTCGATAAATGATGAGTTAGAAGTTTAAAAAGACTAAACGTATCCGCCATTTCTGGCGGATACGAAATTTTATTATCTCCTTTTATATATAGAAATAATATTGACATGTATAAGATAATTGGTCATTCTAATAATCTATTTAGGAGGTAATATTATGTTACTTAATTTTTTCAAAAAAAAGAAAAATAACAATCCGATTATTATAACATTTAAAGAAACAAGACAAGTACAAAAAATGTTCAACAACTGTAATGTGGATCAACAAGATATTGTTGTAGAACTTCTTAAAAAAGCAATTGCACGTGAAATAATTCCAGAAGATAACACTCCGGAAAGTTTATATAAAGCAGAAATTCAAAGAAATATTCTATTCGAATATTTTCAGTCATGTAAAAAGATAGAGAACGAAATGTTTGATAATGGTGAAGTTTATTTTCGAAAATTATCAAAAACAGCATAAAAGGTTAAAAGATGAGACCTGATAATGAAGAAATTTTAAGATTTGCTAACTGGTGGATATGTTCTAAATATAGACCTGGATGGATTGAAAAACGTGAAGAATTTTTAAATATTGTTAATGATTTTCAAAAAAACGGTGTTATAAAAATTATTATTGTGGATCAATACAAAAATGGTTCTATTGAAAATTTAGTAAATATACCATATTATACGCCAGGAAATTTTGTATGTTGTGTTTATGAAGAAAGGAAAGAAAATGATACCGAAAAATAAAGAAGTAATTGATTTTTGTAATGAAAATATTGGTATTGCGTTGAGTCCTGAATGGCATCAAAAAAAAGAAACTTTCATTGAAGCGTGTAATGAAATGAACAGAGAGAAACCTAAAAATAGACCTTTTCAAGTTGTTCTTGCTGGTCCAGAAATAATTTTGCCAAAAAAAGGAGAGAAAAAATTTCCAGATGGTCCTAGATTTGGAGACGACTTAACTGGTTATATTCGTTTTCTGCCAGCAGTAGCAAAATTTGATAGTCGATATAGAGTTGTTGCAGTTTTTAAATATTAATCTAGATTTACTACTAAATAAAGGAAAGATAAAATATGATGATCAAAGAAATTCACCATCAGACTGCTAAGAAAGTGATTCGTAAGTTCTCCTATGTTTATCTTGAAGGCGAAATTACGGATGCAGAGATTTACTGTCGAATCAAGAATGGTACTAACATTCTTCTGAAAACTGGTGCTGTTATGACTTGCGAAAAAAATAAAATCTATCTTTCCGGCTATGCACAGGACAATAGTGATGTTACTTCACTTCTCGAATAAACAAATTACAGCTACCACACTCAAATTAACGAGTGTGGTAGATATTTTATTTTAAAGGAGATAAATTTGTTAGACCAAAACACAGCATGGGTCCGGAAATATCAACCATCAACTATTGATGGTTTTGTATTCGCTAACGATCAATACAAAGAAATTGTTAATACTTGGTTATTGAATGAAAGTATTTCGGGAAATCTCTTACTTTATGGACCAGGAGGCACTGGGAAATCAACTCTAGCAGAAATTCTTATTCGTAAAATTATTAAAACACAATCAGATTTATTTCGAATGAAATCTAGATCGGTTGCTGAAGTTGATGAATTAAAAAATTGGGTTGGAAAATCTCCAAATCGTTCTAAAATCAACATAATATATATAGAAGAAATCGATAAATTAAGTAGACAAGCACAAACTACACTCAAAGATGGACTTATGGAGAAATATGTTGAAACTTGCATATTTATATGTTGTACTAATTTTCCAAAACGTCTAGATCAAGCATTATTTACAAGATTTACATATAAATTTAATTTAGATGTGTTTGATAAAGAATATCTTGAAACACGTCTAGTTGAAATTCTCGCCGCTGAACAAGCAGAATACGATCAACAACAATTAAAAGATTTTGTAGAACTAAATTATCAAAAAGGTCTAAGAGATATATTAAATTTATTACAAATTAGTTATATAACAAATAATAAAAAAATAGTTTTTAGTGATTTAATAGGAAGATCTGAAACTGAAGATAATGTTATAGCTTTAATTTTAGCAATTATTAAAGTAGTTTTAAAATTAAATGACAGTCGACAGAAAAAACAATGTTTATTATATCCTATTAATAGTATTATAGCACAAGATTATACAAATCTTGTTACCCTATTACATAACAATTGGGATATAGACTATGATCAAATCTTTGAACAATTGGTTGAAAATATTGATTTGTATCCAGCCAAAAATATTATAGCTAAATATCATGAAACATATGATGATAAAAAATATGTACATATGCACTTATTAGCATGTTTATATGAAGTTTTAGAAGCTTGTTGTAAGGCTCAATTATGAAAAAAATTAAAAATTTCTTAAAAATAATTATAAAAGATTTATGGAAACATGTTTTAAAAAAAATAATATTAACAGTTATAGCATCATTTATTATATTTACTTTTGTTAGTGTAATTTATTATTTAACTTCAATTTTCGCAGATACTCTAGATAAAATGATGTTGTTATGTTTTTCGCTTATGTTATTAACTGCGATAATATGTGTTATGTATGGTATTTTTAGATTGTGTGTTTATTTACATATTTCATGGTTACGAGCTGATGATCATCTATAAAGATTTAATAATAAATTAAAATGAGAGATATTAAAATGACTCCAATAGATTGTAGATTAATAGAAATACAAATTATTTTACTTATTATATCAGGATTACTTTGCGATTTAACTAAAAAGAATCGTATAAAACATATATTTTATGGAATTGCATTTGGGTTAGTTATTCATATAGGATTTTCATTATGGAAGAATTGAAACTTGGAAAAAGAATATCATTTAAAACTATTTATAGAAGACACGACAAAAAAATTCCTACAAAATGGGGTACTTTTGGACATAATAGATTTAAATATTGGAAAAAAATTGATGTTAAAAAACAAAAAGGTATTGTTGTTGGATTAAGAACTTTATCCAATGGTAGTACTTCTTATGATAGTGAAGAAGGTTATACTTATACAAGAAAAGAATCTGTTTATGTTGTACTTGTATCTACAACATTGCGTAATGAAATCTTAAAAATACCATTAGAAGATATTATATTAAAGGAATAATAATGATGCCAGATTATTTATATTCAGACTTATTAGGAAATATGGTTTATAGGAATATTATACTACCATATCACATGCATATTCGACATTCTGAAAAACCAAAAAAGGTAAAAGAAAAACCAAAAAGAAAATGTTTGTGTAAAAGTTGTGAAAATATGACTAATCATAATGGTGGATATTGTAGTAGAGACTGTTATATTTTAGATAAAGGAAAAAAATGAAAGAGTATTTTATAAGATATAAAATTAGAAATGTAGAAAAAAATATATTTTATGAAAGAGATATAAAAGAAACTGTTGATGTGTTTGAAGGAAATATTAAAAATAAAATAATGAGTAGTTTGGGATATGGTTATAATTTTGATATGATTGATATTATTTTCATAAGCCAGATATAAGGATTGTTGATGAATGAATATTTTGTAAGATATAAAGTAAAAGCTAAAAAACCAATATATTTTGGAGATTTTAAAAGTTGTGATTTTGTTAAAATTCGTGAAATTAAAGAGGGTGTCGGATCTTTCATATGGGAAAGTTGGATTAATCCAGTAGATTTTTATGAAGATATTAAATATAAAATTAGTCTTCTACATCAATGTGAAACAAACGAAATAGACATTATAACCTTAAATTTAGTACATCAAGAATATGTCACCTGAAGATAAACTAAACGAGGTAATACGATTTTATAGTCGTATTACCCGTTTTCCAAAACAATATTTAGATATCTTGAAAATAGATAAACCTTTAAGATGGATTTTAGCAGATATAAAAGAACAATATATATCTGTTTATAAAAAATCTCTAGACCAAAAAATATTAGATATTGATATTTCTAGTTGTTTTCCGACTATATGTAATTTTTTATTTAAAGATGATAATCCGAAATTTATAGAAGATATCGCCGTTCAACCATCAAAACTTTCTAAAAATATACTAATTTCCAATACTTTAAAGGGAACACCATATTTAAAGATTTTAAACATCATCTCTAAAATGATTATTATAGGATATGTATTTGACCGGAAAGACTCAGAAGAAGTTTCACTATTAGAATTTGAGAAAGATGGATGCTTAATCTTTAGTAATAATTTTTCTTACTATAAATCCATAGAAAACAATATCTTAGATTCACCATTTCTAGAGTTTATTAGTGATATTGGATTCAAATTTAAGATTATTGAATACGATTATTATATACGATGTAATAACACAAGTTGGTTTTGGTCTGATTCTGAAAAACTTCGAATGAAAGGTATGTATAAACATATACCTAAACAAATACAAAAATTTTATGAAAATATTTTTTCTAGTAAAATAGTCAATATAAAACAATATACAGATATATATAATCAAATATCACTAAAATTTATTCGCAACAATAATCTTCAAACAATTTTAAAAGATTACTATTTCTGTGGTGAAGATAAAAAAATCTTAAACTCAATCGGAAGATATGAAAAATATGGTTGGAAATCAAGTCAGATAGATCCAGTATTATATCAGAAAACTTTTATTTATCCTGTATGGGTTTTTCAACAACGAAATTTATCTGGTGTTGTATAAGATCTAATTTTTAGAAACCTTCTGTTAAAATATTTAAAGAGCTTCTACGGGAATTAATATATTCATTTCTGTTGTATAGAAATAATACTAATAGGAACACCAAATTTAAAATTTTATATTCTTAAAAATTATATAGAAATTATAATATACTGCAAAACAGCAAGTTTTGCAATTTTGTTTTCCAATTTTATATATTTTTCTTCTTCAAAATAACGGGTGACGGAAGATAGACGGCGTAGATGAAAAACTCAACTGACGAGGTTGGTGTATCCAAATATCCAAAAAGAGATTGGTTGCAAATGAAAGCATCCTCCCAATCTTATGCCTCTAAGAAGTAAAGGATGGAGTAAGGCAGTAATAAGGGCAGTCCGTACAGGTATCGAATCCTGTCCCGTTATCTTAAACAAAAGGATTAGTATGTCTAAAAAACAAGTACAACAAACGGATTATAGTGCTCTTGATAGCATATCTGCTGTAAGAATTAATACTGGTATGTTTATCGGGGATACAGAAACACCAAATCATCTTGCTACAGAAGTTGTTGATAATATGTTAGACGAAGTAGCAAATGATTTTGCAACAACTGGTGAAATATTTATATCTGAAGATGATGGTAGTTTTTGGGTTAGTGACGATGGAAGAGGATTGAAGTTAGGTCTAACTAAAGATCCTGATACTGGAGAAATGCAAGATAGTATAGTTTTATTATGTACTAAATTATTCTCAGGTTCCAAATTCCGTATTGATAAAAAAGTAGATTATAAGGTTCAAATTGGTATGCATGGAGTTGGTCTTGTAGTTGTAAATGCTCTCTCAGAATGGTTAGTTTTAAGAATTAAAGATAGTAGAAATCCTAAACAAATTATCGAATATGTTTTTATGGATTCTAAATTACAAGGCACAAATATAATTCTAGTATCTGATGAGACATATTCGACACAAGTAGGATTTAAACCAAATCCAAAATATTTTGATTCTTGTGATTTCGATCCTAAAATGTTTATATCAAGATTATTATTAACACAAAGTGTATATGATAAAGCAAAGTTTTTTATTAACAGTCAAGAAATACCAAAGATTACATTGCTTGAATATGCAAAAAATATTTTAAGTCTTGATAAAACCGAAAAATTATATCAAATTAATAAACAATTAAATGAAAATGAAAAAATCCGTATTTTTCTAACTTACTTACCACAACGTGATAATCTTATTCTTGGTGATGTTAATTTAAGAAACTGTGACGGTACATATTTGACCAATATACAGACTATGATTAAAACTATCATTAAAGATAATATTGATCGTAAATTTAAAGCTTTAGATGAGAAAGAATTTCTCACTGGGTTAAGATTGTATGTAAGTCTTACATTAGAAAAACCGAAATTTGATGCACAAATTAAAACTCGAATGAAAACGAATATTCGTGATCATTTGTTATTAATAGAAAAAGAATTAACTAAGATATTAACACAAGATAGTATAATGTCTGTTTTAACTAATTTATTAGAGCAGAAATTTACTAAAAAATTATTATCGGTGGTATCGAATGGAAACAGAAGGATTTCGAATACTAATAAGTTGCGTGATTGCATTAATTCCCCTGGCGATATTCTATATATTGTCGAGGGAAATAGTGCTGATGGACCTCTTAAAATTGTAAGAAATAAAAAAACCGAAGCTAGTTTTCCTCTTAAAGGAAAAATGATTAAAGTTGATGATGCAACAATAACTAAAATTGAAAATAATAAAGAAGTTAAAGATTTAATTGAAGCTATTGGTCCTAAAGGTGGTAGAAGATATAAGAAAATTAAAATCTTAGCAGATGCAGATATGGATGGTCTTCATATTTGTATCTTGGTCATGATCTTTCTCTTTAAATTTGCAAAAGATATGATTATCGAAGGTCGAGTATCAATCGTAATACCACCATTATATGGTGCAATAAAAGGTAAGGTATTCGTTCCAATATATAATATTAGAGATACAGTAACATATAAAAATCAGGGATATACAATAACCCGTTTTAAAGGTTTGGGTGAAATGAATCCTGATCAACTTGAAGTTAGTATACGATCTGGGGTTGAATATGTGATTAAGTACCCGGGTGACGATCAAGTAGAAAAATTATTAGAGAATGTAGTAAATAATACTGAAGTGAGAAAAACGTTGTTAGAAGTAGAAGAGTTAAAATTTGATCTAATTTTGGATCAAGCAACTAAGTACGCATTAACACAAAAACAAAAGTAAAGGAGATTTAAAAATGGCAATTACACCGAAACCCAATTTTATGCCGTCACTCGGAAAAAAACCCGCAACTCCTGCTCCTGTAGCAACTGTTGCACAACCCGTAGAAGAGGAAACTGTTATGGAAGAAGTAGAAACCCCCGTCGAAGTAGCACCTAAGAAAGAAAAGAAAGAAAAGAAAGTTAAAGCTGATGGTACTGAAAGAAAAACTCCGAATCGTCAAATGGTTCCTGAAGATATGGAATATATCGTCGCTAACGTAAAGAATAAATCTTATACACAAATGGCAGACGACTGTGGAATCACAAAACATCAGGTTAATCGAGTTCTCATGACTGTTAAACAGCAAATGAGAGATGCTTGTGCAACTGCTAAAGATGCAGATGGAAAGGTCACTGCATACGACGACGTTGCGTTGGCTAAGGTTGAAGCGTATATTAAAGAAAACCTTTCTCGTCCGGAAGATACACGTCCTGGTCCTGGTAGAAGTGGTGCTGGTCGTGCATCTGTTGTTAAAGATTCTATTGGCGATATCGTCGGTAACATCCTCAACAGCATCAAATAAGATAGAAAGATAAAACTAGGACTATCATTCAGATAGTCCTAGAAAAATCTTCTTTTATCTACTGATCGCAACGGAGGAGTATATGGCGAATAAAAATCTAGTAATCGTAATTGGAAAGCTACAAAAAGATGCTAATATAGGAAAAACAGTTAATGAAAAAATAGTTGCCAATCTAGAAGTGATTACAGACGAGTCGTACACTACTAATGACAATAAAACAATAGAAAAGTATGAAAGACATAAAATTGTAGCGTGGGGAAAACAAGCTGAATTTTGTAAAGAACTAAAAAAAGATCAACTTGTTTATATTGAAGGCAAAAATCAGACTCGTAAAACTGAAGAAGGTTTTGTAAGTGAAGTTGTAGCAAAAGAGATTCAGCTAATGTAGTCTTGCTATTTGACGGTCCTTAATTGGGCCGTCAAAATATTTTTAACAGATGAGAAAGCGAAAGATGGGAAAAAATATAATTTACACTTATAGTTGTGATAGTTGTAAAACTAATTTCAACTCTCCAGATGAAGTATTAAGTTTACATGGAGATATTAGAAACGGAGAAGAAAAAGTTATATTAACAGATTCACACACTATTATGATGGGTCTTTTCTGTAAACAGTGTTTTATAGACAAAATTTTAGGTAGAAATCCCGAAGATCGTACTATGTGTGCTAATAATCTTATAAATATAGAACAAGAAAAAATAGATGAGATATTTGTAGATAATTCAGAATATATAACACTTCGTAAAATAGAAACAATTAAAGATGAAGATGAATTTATTAAAGAATTAGGTCATGTTTCACGTGATAATTTTAAAAAACTTTATAATCTAAGTTTGATTGGTTGTTACTATCCGATCGAAGAACCTTGTACTTTTAAACCTGACACAGGATTATGTGATGTTACATTAATTTATGCTGCATTTGCAGGTATCCCTCAAACAAAAATAATTAAAGCATATGTATTAACACAATTTGCATATGCAGAAAAATCCTTATTAGGATCTGATTAAATGGCTGCTAAAAAGACTAAACAAATTAGTAATATTAAGAAAAAACAAATTGATTTTTTAGTAGTACTTAAAGCATTGACAAAATGGATTACAAATAATAAAAGAACTGATACGCAATTAGAAGATATAATTGAAAGATATGAAATTGAAAACAATGTAGTTAAAAGAATATTAAGCTATAATTATGGTTTTCCATACATTATACACTACTTTAATAAATATTTAAATCATAAATTTGACTTTGATTCTTATGATACTAAAACATTAATTAAATCAATTATATATCTGATGGATATTAATAATAGAAATAATTTTAAAATGTTTATGTTTTTCAAAGCTACTGATTTAAAAGATGAAATTAAGAATGTTATTAAAAATTTAATAAAAGAATATTTAAGTATTACTTATAATATTGAATGTAATAATAGAGAATTAAATTTTTATTATAGATTGTTTAAGAGCGGCGTGATTCAAGACGAAGATTTATTAGAAATTGATAGACTACTTAATGGAGATAAAACAGTTATAAAATCATTAAGTTTTATCAATTATAAAGATGCTATTAATTTTGGTGAAAATGGAGATGATGTTATTGATAAACCTATAGAAGAAATAATACAAAAAGAAATGAGTACAGAAGTCATTGAATTTATTAACAGTATTAAAAATGAAAAAATTAATAGAGAAACATGTAGATCTTGCCCGCTATACAAAAAACCTATAGTAATATTAGATACTAATTCTGAAAAAGTAGGAGATCCTATAGATATAGTATTTATAGGATTAAATCCTGGTCAAGATGAAGTTAAACAAGATAAACCATTTGTAGGAGATAGTGGTAAATATATAAGAAGAATAATTGATAAATTACCAAAAGATAAAAAATGGTTAATATTCAATATAATATTATGTAATACGTCAAATAAAAAAGAAATAGGAGATGTTAATAATATAATTAGAAATTGTATGGATTTAACTAAAAAAATATTTATTAATTTTCCAAGTAAAATATTTATTCCTATTGGTGATGATGCAAAGAGTATATTCGGAATTACAGATACTATAACTAATGTATCAGGAAAAATAATTAAAAAAGATAATGATATTATAGTCGTTCCTCTAATACATCCATCTAGTATACTTAGAAATGCTAAATATCAAAGTATATTTGATGCTGGTGTTAAAAATATTTTAAGCTTGTTTAATATAATTGAAGAAACTCCTATAAAATCTAAACAAGTTGAATTAGCACAAGATGATAAAGATTTACTATTGGTAGATATTAAGAAAATTGAAAACAATAAACTTCTAATGATTTACACTGACATCGATGGTAATAAAAAATACATTACTAAAGATTATAGTTTTCCTGTGTTGATTAAAAATAAAAAATGGAATGAGTGCGGAATGACTACTGATAAAACAGATGATACATGTTATATGAATGATTACCAGAAGTCTTTATTGAACAAGAAATGTCGTGAAATATTAAGCAATATGGTGGCAATATGAGATGGAAAGCAAAAAAGATACCAGTCCGTAGAATTATAAAAAGATTTCTAATTTTTCCTAAATGTATTAATGGTGAGTGGAAATGGTTAGAAATAGCATATATACTACAAAATTATGATGGGTACGGTAACTGGAGTGCATGGCAAGATGAACGTTTTATGAAAAAAGAAGATGACCTCCACGGCAGCTAAAGACCGCTTGGTTTTCCAACTCGGAATAATTATAAATTTAAAATTTATAACAAGAAGTGAGTATCTAAAGTAGAGAATATTGAATGAGAGGGAAACTAATGCAAGTACAAAGTCTAACACCGTGTCCAACTAGTGGATCAACAATCGGTAATACTGGATCAATCGGTTTACGAGGAATTGGTTCTACAGGAATGACTGGTTATACAGGTTCTACAGGATATTATATAGGACTGCCAGGTTCTACAGGAATGACTGGTCATACAGGTTCTACAGGATGGATTGAAATAGATGATGAAAAAATAAAAGAAAGAGTTATTAAACAATTTATTTGGAAACCAACAAAAATTAAAAAAAGATGGAGATGGTTAATATATACATATGTCAAACAACAATTATCATTTTGGAATCTTAAATGGATAAATGTTGAGTTTCTGTTATATTCAGAGTATCTAGAATGGAGAATAGTAAATGAATAATCAGCTACAAGAATATGCTCGAAATCAATTAAAAGTTGAACTGGCTCTATGTACCGAAGGAGAACAACATTTATTCAAAAGAATGTACTCTCCAAAAAATTTAGAATTAGATATAGAATCTATTGTGGATTTAATGGATGAATCAAAATTAGATTGGGCAATGACACAAGTAAAACTAACATTATATAAGAAAACAAAAAATGACTAATACTTACACAGAGTATCTTTGTATTTATACTAGATATAGAAAAGCTCGTTTTTGCATCAAAGATTGTCTACCAAAATATTCTAGATTCACTTTAAATCTAGAAAAAATTCAAAAAGAAGATTTAAATATGAAAATAAATAAGATGTTACAAAATGATAATTGTAAATGTCATAATTGTAATCCAGACACAAGTAACATGGAGAAATAGTATGGAATCATATGGTTGGTTTAAAGAAGAATATAACAAAGCAAAAAACACACCCGAATTTAAACAAGAGACTTTTGATAATAAAGTACATCCAAAATATCTTCCATATTATCAATATGCTAAAATGGTACCAGGGTGTGATATCGAATGTGGAGAATGTGGTCAGTTTGTATCTTGTGGTCCTGTTCCTGATTGTTTAAAAGAAAACAATAAACTTCCTTGTAAAAATTGTTTTATATGGATAGACAGTAGTTTACCTGAAAATTATATTGATGAAAATGTAAATTTAATGAAATATGTTAATTTAGAGAATTCATAATATCTTCTTTTTTATATAGAAATAATATAATATGTAGAGAACGTTATGTTGGGGCGTTTTCTACTTTTGAAAATCTTAAACATGCTTGGGTGGCGAAATTTGGCAAACGCATCAGACTTAAGATCTGACAGCCTTGATGGCTTTGAGAGTTCGAATCTCTCCCTGAGTACCAATTAAAAAATTTAATTAATTAATAATTAGGATATGGATTTAATATTAGCACCTAAAATACCACAAGATTTATATTTTAATTCTAAATTGGTTAAACAATCTAGAATTGATGAAATTTTTAAAAAGATTAAAGAAGATCCTAATAGTGGTTGTTATATTTCAGATCATGGTAAAGATACCTGGGGATACACTATTGTTGGTCTTAATGGGAAACACGTTCAACTTCATCGTCTTGTTTATTTTATATATTACCCAAGTCAAAATGCTGACGACAGATCCCTTGTTTTACATAAATGTGATAATCCAGGATGTGTTAGATTTGAACATTTATTCCTAGGAACACATCAAGATAATGTAACAGATAAGTGTGAAAAAGGACGTCAAGCAAAAGGAGAAATAAACGGGCGTTCAATTTTAAAAGAATCTGACGTACACGAAATCTTTAAAAGTATATTAGAAAATAAATTCAAAACTATGGGACATATTGCCAACCAATATGTAGTAAGTAAAGACACTATACTTCATATTTTACAAGGAAAAATATGGAAACATATAACAAAAGATTACAATTTGCAAGTTCTTAGAGATAAAATTTATAAAAAAGGACCTGTTGGTTGTGAGAGAAGTCAAAGCAAATTTGATAAAGATCAAATTAAAAAAATTAGATCTGATAATAGATGTGTATTACAAATTGCAAAAAGTTATAATGTTTCACGAAGAACAATAGATGATATTATAAATTATAAATTATAAAAGTTATAAAAATGTAATTTAACTAAATAATTATCACCTATCAAAAACAAATATGGGCTCGTATCCTAGTGGTTGGGTACCAGACTTTGAATCTGGCATAACATTGGTTCGAATCCAATCGGGCCTTCCAAACAATACTAAATCAAAAGGAGAAAAATATGTATCCAAGATCATGTTTTCATAATTATAAAAGATTAGGAGGATCAACTTTTCGTTTCTTAACCTTTCTAATCACAATTGTTGGAACAATTGGTTGGATTTTAAACATAAAATCCATTGTTCTAATTGTAAATAATCCGATCACAGGTATGCTCATATTTCGATGTGTTGGGGTTATCATATTTCCACTTGGAATAGTTCTTGGATACTTATAAAGGAGATCTATGAAAAATATCACATTTTCAAAATGGATAGAAAATGATGGGTTCATCGAAAGCATCGCAACAATTGGTGGCGTTAACTATAGATGTCGAGTGGTTCTCAACTCAAAAAGCGAATACATTCCTTGCATTCGCAATTTCGTGGGTTTTGGTGAGTTAGTTAAAGAATCATTTCCGATAAAATCAATACGAGAAGCAAAGAGAAAAGTTGAACAACTTCTATATGAGCACATACACGAAGAAAAACTTAAACATAAAGATGATATACTTCTTTCGGTTAGGGATATCATCAAGAAGTGTCATGATTCATCAATCGTGTTAAACGTTCTCGCAGTTTCTTCAATGTCCGAAGACGGAATCGAGTGTGACGGGTATAGTATCGCAAATGATATCTCTGATCTGTTCAATCTTCCACACATCGATGAATAAACCAAAAACCATTGCTTGACTATCGAAAGGTAGTCAAGCACAGTATCTAAATTAGATACTTAATTTTATTTTTAGGAGTATTAAGATGAATAACAAAGATAAAAAAGAAAGAAGAAAATACCTTAATAAAAGAATAGATATTTCTTGTAATAGTAAAAATAAGAAACATGTAGAAAGAGAAACTAAATGTAGAACGAGGTATGGTACTTGTAGATGTGATTGTTATTCATTAGATTATACGTTAGGAATAGTTATATCTAATTATCTATATCAATATTTAGCAGATGGTAAATCATATATTATCCGAAATGATTGGGACAAAATTGAAAAATGTGCAAAAGATATTAGGAATTATGCTGAAACAGATAAATGGGATGAGCTTTTAATTAAAAAAGAATTTGATGTAAAAAGAAAAAAATTTAAAGAATCATTAGATTGGCTTTATGAAAATTGGAGTAGTTTATGGTGGTAAAGGAGATATAATTTGTGGACATATATTAAGAAGGAAGACACAGAAAAGTTTTTAAAACAATATCCAGTATTAGAAGAAGATTTTAATAGTTTAATACTGTTAGATACGACAGACGCTTATTTTTTACCTAGATTGTTTTATCAAAATTATTCAAGTAAATATTTATATGTTTTTACTGGAAAACAAGAAACATATGAACCAGAAAAAATAAATAATATAAAATTTATAGGTACTTTAAGAGATAAACAACATGCGTTAGTAAATACATTCATTGATATGTACAAGAAGACTGGTGTGATGACTGGAATTGCTAAGAGTTATCCCGGTAGTGGAAAGACTTGTATGGCGATCTATTTAGCGTGTCATCTTAAGATGAAAACTTTAATTGTTGTTGATAATCAAAATCTAATGAAACAGTGGATAGAAAGTATTCTTAAGTTCACTAATCTTACAGTAGATGATATCGGAATTATTCAACAAAAACATATAGGAATAGATCGTCCAATAATCATTGCAATGGGACAAACTCTACAATCTCATCTCAAGAAAGGCATTCAAGAAGCATTTAAACTGATTGATAAAGCGGGAATTGGTTTAATTGTATATGATGAAGTTCACACAACTTCAGCAGCCCCAGTATTTTCTAAGATCAGTCTTTTGTTTAGAACTAGAAATGTGATAGGTCTTTCGGCATCACCATTTCACAATGGAACTCAAGAAATACTGATGAAAAACACCATCGGTGAGATTGTATATGATAATAAAGAATATGATATGAAACCCGAATATCGTTTATTATTCTATAAGAGTGCTTTAGATAGTAAAAAATTATATGTTATCAGTAAAATGACAGATTATCTACAAAGAAAAGGTCTTTATAATAAGTTAATTATTGGTAGTGATAACTATAAAAATCTTATTCTAGATCAAACTAGAAAAATGAGAGCTTTAGGACATCGCATAATTCTTATTTGCTTTACAAAAATACAAGTGACTACACTTTCCACACTATTAAGTGATAATGGTTTAGTAAATACTAGATTTTATGGAGAAGAAAAGATTATAGATAAGACTGAAGATATATTAGTCTGTACATATTCTTTTGCAGGCAAGGGATAAATCTTGTCCCATACAATGGTAACATTGTGATTAAAATTTTGTGAATTCAGGGAAACTCCAAGTAATTGGACAATCCTGATCCAAAGCAATTGCTTTGGTGCAACGACTATCCCGAAAGGGAGTACACTCAAGCGAGTGGAAGCGCAAAACATTCAACTTATGAATGATGATATAGTCTGATCTTATAGGTAACTATAAGCTGCGGTTAGTCCACGGAAATCTTTTAGCGAAAGATTTTGAACATAAATGTTGATTACAAAGAATTAAGTTGTTTAATTTTATGCACACCTTTAGCAGGTAAGAAAAGTTTAATTCAAGTTATTGGACGAATATTAAGAACGTGTACAGATAAAATAAAACCAGTAGTTATTGATTTTGCTGATATGAGTATTCCTTCTTTTACCATACCAGAAGTAAGAATGAAAAAACAAATCATATCAAATGAATTTTTATGTGATATAAAGGAGGAAAACATTGATTAATGTGAGTTGGTTACCTTATTGGTATCCAATTATTGATTACGCTAGTTCTCGTCTCCGATGTCTTTTTCACCATCAAAATCTAAATAAATATTATAATTTAGAGTTTACAAGCACAATAGGAATCAATCCAGATCTTGCCGATAAAAATATTTTAATTGTTACACAAAAAATTAAAGATGAAGATATACAAAAAGTAATAGATTTTAAAAATAGAAGAAAAGACAATACTATAATATATGATATAGTTGATAATTATTATACAGATAATAAAGTAAAAATATTATTTGATTTGTGTAATTATATAATAGTTGCTAATGATATACAAAAAAGTTTAATAACAAAACATATAAATAAGAAAGTATTTGTTTTAGTAGACGCAATAGACTACGAAGATCAAATAGATAGTAGTATAGTTCCTGTGAATAATAATATAGTGTGGTACGGTAACAATACAGGTTTGAACAATATTCGTTCATTTTTATTAAGTCTACAAACATTAAAATATAATATTAATATAATTAGCAAAGGAAACTATTATAAAAGATATATTCCTGGAGCAAATTGTATAGAATGGAAATATGATAATTTTATTTCTAATCTAAAACAAAATAGTATAGCTTTACTAACACATGATTTAAATCAACAACAAAAATCTAATAATAAACTACTTGTTTGTATTTCTAATGGTGTTCCTGTAATAAGTTATCAAAGTAAAAGTTATGATGAAATACTTAGAAAATTTGATTTAACTTATGCAATTATTTATAACCGGCAAGATCTAATAAACGCTGTTAAATTATTATCACGTCCGGAAATTCGATTAAAATATTTTGAAGAATTACAACCATATATCCTTGAAAATTTCTCTAGTCAAAAAATTACTAAAAAATTAATAAATATTTTTGATGAAATTGAAAATCCAAATAAATATTCTTTATTAAAAGCATCAAATAGATCTTGTATACGTATTAATAAACATGAAATTCCAAGGTCAGTAAAAACTAATCCAACTAATAAGAAAATAATCTTATATACAGCAAATTTTGGTAATTATGATTTATTTAATGAAATACAAACACCATTTAACGATTATATAGATTATGTATATTTTACTGATATTCCTAGAGAATCGAAAACCTGGGATGTTAGAGTTATTAAAGATTTTAAAGATCCATACATGACAGCAAAAATGTATAAAATATTACCGCATCAATTTTTTCCTGAATACGATATATCAATTTGGATTGATGCTAGTGCTAGAAATATACATAGTTGTTTTTTAGATCTTATAAAATATCTTAATAATTATAATTTTATAATAACAAAACATCCAAGTCGTACATGTGTTTATGATGAAGCAAACACATGTATTAGAAATAATAAAGATGATCCAAATTTAATATTAAATCAAATTAATATATATAATAAAAATTTATATCCAAAAAGAAATGGATTATATCAATGTGGATTTTTAATCCGAAAACATAATGAAATACAAGAATTTTCTGAATCTTGGTGGGAAGAAATTGTTAATAATAGTAAAAGAGATCAAATAAGTTTTCCTTATATATATAACAGATTTAAACATCTAATAAATTTAAAGACATTTGATCCTGAAATATGTAAAGATCATTTTAATTGGAGAAGACATGGAAACACACCATTAATCAAACCTGTATTTTTTAGAAAAAGAAAACAATTACAAATTAGGAAATAATATGAGGAGAATTAATTGGATTACGGGTGGTCATTTAAGCACAAATTGGGCCTATAGTACTAATGCTAAACGTTTAACAACAAGACTATATAATTATTCACACGAAACAGATCTTAATATTGATGTTTGTAATATTGTAGTATTTTTTGATATTTTGTTAATGCAAAAACATATAATAAATTTTCCAAAGGCAAAAAAAATACTCAGACTTAGTGGTGAAAGACCTTTTGATATTCTAAAAAAAAAGAAAATTGATTATAAAAAAATTGCAGATAAAGCAGATGCTATTATTAGTGTTAATTCGAGTTTAGCATCTATGTTTGATAAAAAAACAAATGTATATGTAATACCTAATAGTGTCAATCTTAAACTTTTTAATTCTGACGGTTATATTCCTCCAAAAGAGTTCACTATAGGTTTTAGTGGGAATGTGTCTAATGATATACAAAAGGAATGGAAAGGGTATAATTTAGTCTTAGAAACAGCAAAACGATTAAATCTTCCACTTATAACAGCACTTAGAGGTAATTTAGAAATCAAACATCAGAACATGAAGAAAGAATTTTATAACAAAATTAGCTGTCTTCTACATCCATCAATATCTGAAGGTTGCTCAAATGTAGTAGGTGAAGCTCTTGCTTGTGGTATACCTGTTATACTATACGATACTATTAATGGTGATGGTAAAGGATTTCATCAAGAAAAATTACAACATTATAATAATTGTATCTTTTGTGATAGAAAAATAGATGATATTTGTTGGGTTATTAAACATTTAATAAATTCTTATCCATTTATGTGGAAAAATATAAGTGAAAATGGTCAAAAATTTGTTCGCGAACATCAAGATATAAATATTATTTCTAAACAATGGGAAGAGGTGATTAAAAAATTATGACGGAGATAAAAGTTAAGAAACCACGAAAACGGAAGAGATCACGTAGTTTTGGAGAGCAAAAGATAGAGGATTATCTTTTAGAACACAATATTTGCTATCGAAGAGAGTGGAGCATAGACGGTTGTGTTAGTAAGAAAGGCAATAAACTCCGGTTTGATTTTTATCTTCCTGTATATAATCTTTTAATAGAGTACCAAGGTCAACATCATTTCAACCCAGTCAATAAAAAGAAGCGAGCACAATATGTTCATTTAACTACTATGAAACATGACCAAATAAAGAGAGATTTTATCGATGCTAATAATGGCAAACTTTTAGAGATATCATACCTTGATAAGGATAAAATCGTTGAAATTTTAAATGATGTATTAGAAATTTGATTGGTATTTAAAAATATTTCTTTAATAAAATAATATAATTTCACTTTGTATATAGAAATAATATAAATAATACGAGCTTACAAAATTGGAGGCAAAATGATATTATTATGTAAAGATTATACAATGTGGTACACAGATTGTAAAAGTAATAAAAATAATAAGATAATAGGTGAAGAAATAAAAAATGTTTTAGATATTCCTGTCTTATTAGAAGATGGGATTACAATGGAACATATTTTCGAACTTGTTAACTATTTAGATTATCCAAAGATTAATAAAAACAATCTTATAAATATCGAATCTGATGAATATGATGACAGCTATGAATATATTAGTATCGTTCCAAAATTTACGCTAGATATTAAGAATAACGGAGTACACTTAATATCTAAATCATATAATTGTATGAATATAGAATTGAATGATAACACATCTATATTTATATTCGATTATATGATAACGAAACAAGTACTCAGATTAGAAGTTCGTATCGAATCAGATTTAATCGAATATAACGATGCGAAATTCTTCATGCCGTCAGAATTAACATTGCGAGAATTACTTTTAGCAATATCAGACGGCTTCATTGAAAGTTGATTGAAAATTGCCATGTGGCGGTTGACATCGACATTAACCTGCACAGGAGAATAAATATTATGAGAACTTTAAAATCTCTAGTATTGGCTATCGTGTGCTCCTTAATGCTATTGACAACAGCGAGTGGGAGTACAATTGTAGAAAAACATGCAAATTGGCTTAGTGAAAAAACAAATAGTGATTACAAGTTTTCATATGATGTAACAAAATACATTTATCAAACTTGTAGACATCCTATACTGATTTTAAGTATTGTTGTGCCGGAATCCAATTTAAATCCAAAAGCAACAAGAAAGAAATCAGCAGTATACGGTCTTGGACAAATTAAGTTTAGTGTTTGGAAAAATGAACTTAAACAATTCAAGATATATAGACCAGCCGATTTACATGATTGGCGTAAGAATATTCTTGCGATGAATTATATTACTAAGAAGTATTATAAAGAGTCAAAAGGAAATATTCAAAAAACCATTGCAAAATATACCGGTGGGTATAGTAAAAGCAATACAAAACATCGTACAAAAATTGCAAACAACATATACACTTTAAACAAGATTAAAGGAGGACACGTTAGAAGTTGAAAAAGGTAACACGTAAAGAAAAAGCACTTCTAACCAAACAAGGAATTTGTTGGAAGTGTGGAAAAAAAACAATTATAATTTTAAAAAGTGAGATATCCTGTAAAAACGGATGCTTCACTTATGAAAAAGTTTAACCATCTTGCGAGATCAAAATATCGATCTCGCAATCTTTTTAATATTTGGAGGCAAAGATGATATTAACAAAAGAATCAACTGGTAACAAGTATTATGTTATTCCTAATATTAATGTAAAACCAAAAAAAATAGTATTAGAGAAAGAATTTATTTTTGATAAAGATATTAAATTAATTGTCGGGGAAGAATATTTTATTGTTGAAACAGACGAAGACTCTTTTAAAATATTCTTAAATAGTGAATGTATTGGAACTGGAAGATATTCAGAAAGTTTTGATATATCTTATATAATTTGTAAAGGTGAAAAGTGAACGAAAATCATCCTAGTTATGCAATATTAGAAATCAATAGAGTTTCATGTAACAAATCACAAAAACTTTTTGGTAGTTCTATTTTACATAATAATATAATAGAACTTGTAATTAAAAAAGGAGAAATTAATAGAAAATATAATCGTGATTGGTTTTTTGGAAGGGATCAATTAATAAATATACAGATGTCTTATTCACAATTTACTCAAGCAATCATGTCATTGAATACTTCTGGAACACCAGTAACTCTTAAATATTTTAATGATGAAGAAATAGAACAAGATATATCATTTAAAGGTAAAAAAGATCTTTTTCAAAAAGAATTTCAATCAACAATTGATAAAATTTTTGACAATTCTATAAAATCAGTTAATCTTGCATCAGAATATATACAACAACAAAAACCACTTACCAAAACACAAAAACAAGAACTATATAATTTATTATATAAAATAAATCAAGATTTAAAAGAAAATCTTAAATTTATAGTATCTTCTTTTAAAGAACAAATGGATAAAACTATTACAGAATCACATGGAGAAATAGAAGCTTTCTTTGATATGAAAATTAATTCATTAGGAATTGATGCTTTACAAAATAAACTAATTGAATACATGGAGGAAGAAAATGGAACACGAATTGAAAGTTTGGATTGATTATTATAATGATATTGAAAATGGTAGTAAAAAATTCGAATTAAGATATAATGATCGAGATTTTAAAGTTGGAGATAAGCTTCGTCTTCGTGAATATGATAATATTCAAAATTTCTATACTGATAGAGAAGTAACAAAAACTGTTACTTATATTTTATCAGACACTCAATTTGGTTTAAAAGAAAATTGGATTGTGATGGGATTAGAATGAGTAGAATAGATTATTATGTTAATGCAGAGATCGAGGCTTGTAGACTTTGTGAAGCTGCTGGAGTATTTTCAAGAACAAATCAAGATAACAATATTAAAAAATCAGCAGAATATATATTGATACTTGCAGAAAAGATTAAAAACCAGCGAACGGATCAGATAATGCAGCTATCAGGAAATGTGTTTATAGGAGATTAAATATATGTTTATTAACTCTTGGAATTGGATGTTAGATTTTAAATATAATAATTTAGCAGGATTTATATTATATTGGATACCATTTCTCTTTTGTGTGTACGGATTCACAATAAGAAGTATTAAAGAATATAAAAAAGATATTAAAAACAGAGTGAAATATAATACTTATTGTCCAACAATAACTATAGGAGATATAATGTGTAGAATTTTTTGGTCTATAATTCCTATTTTAAATATTTTAAACGTTATATTCAATTTAGCACCTGAAATATTTAGTGATATTTTTACACTAATTCATAAATTTTTTGATATACCTTTAGTCCCTGAAAAAGAAAAAGAGAATAAATAATGGATCTTCCAAAAAATTACTATAAATTAGTCGAAGAAAATGGATATCTTAAAAATGTCATTTATGGAGACACGGATAGTTTGTATGTGATTGTTAAAGAAAATATGAAAGATCTTGCCGTTGAAAATAAAATTAAAATGGCAGCTAAAGTTGGAAAAGATATTAACGACCAAATATATGAATATCTAAATACAACATATTTTAAAAGAGCAAATATTTCTCAAGAATATAATTTTACTAATTTTAAAACAGAAGTAATTATGGACGCAATCATGTTTTTGCCGGATGTTAAGAAACAATATGCATATAAAATGATTGTTAAAGATAATCAAGTTTTAGAATCTCCTGAAGTTGAATATAAAGGCATTCAAGTAGTAAGAGTAGATGCAACAAAATTAGGTCAACGTTTATTAAAAGAAATTATAGAAAATATAATTTTAAATAATAATATTAAAAAAGAAGATAAATTACAATATGTATTAAAAACAGTAAATGATACACACAATGAATTTTTAGAATGTATTGATAATGCTTATTTTGAAGATATTGGAATATCATGTAAATGGGGAAAAGATAATAGTATTATTAATTCAATGAAACTATACAACTTTATTACAAACAGTAATACCTTTTCAATAGGAAGTGCTGGTAGATTTATATATTGTAAATTTGGTAATATAGAAAAATTTAAGAATTTAAATATAGATTTAAAAAAACTTAATGCTATTGTTATTCCTTATAATTATTCTTCTGAATTAATAAAAGATAAATTTAAAGAATTTAATATTATATTGGACACTGAAACACAATGGGGTAGAGTTTTTACTACAACTTGTAATAGAGTTGTAGATTTAGTAAAGAGAGGTTTTTAAAATATTTTTGTTTAGCGGCGAAGATTCTAATAAAGGAAATTAACATATGTTAAATACAATCATGCAAGATTTTCCAACTTGTCCATATTGTGGATATTCATCACCACATATTCAAGAATTTTTAAAGAGTGAAGCATGTAAAAGAAATGAAGTAGATACTTGGAATTGTAATAATTGTGGTGAAAATTATAATGTTTTTATGTTTATCAAATATTTATTTACAACTAGAAAAATAGAGAAATAATATGCCACATATAGAAGATAAAATAATATCTTTTGGAAATCTTGAAGAAGGATGGAATTTCGGGGAAGGAAGTCCAGCCTCAAAAGAAGTGATTGATAAAGCATTAGAAATATATTGGATTGGAAGAAGATATAAATTAGCATGTGAAGTTTTTCCAGCAACAGATTGTGGAATTATGGTTTCATTTTATAAAGAAGACCAGTTTATAGATTTTGATATTGAAACAGATTTACATATTAATTTTGTACGCGAAGTTGGTATTGGATTTAAATATGAAGAAGTAGAATGTGTTGAAAATATATCACATCAAGATATTATTAATAAGATATATAATCTAGCAACAAGTACTATAGAAGAGGTATATGATGATAGGTACAATAAACGATAGATTTATCGAAATACAAAATAATCTCAATAAAATTATGTTAACAACAGATTTTTCTAATAATAAACAACTTAAAGAAATAGCATTAAAGAAAATTTGTGAAATGGAATATATAACAAATCTAGAACATAAACGACTCATAGATGAAATTGATATGACAAATCAACTGTTAAATATTTTAAAAAAATTGAGAGAAAAATATGTTAATTAGACCTGTATCTGATCTCCACTCAGAGTTTTGGAAATATTATAAAACAGACATTATTCTTGAAGAAATTATTCCACCTCTTCCAAAAGATAAAGAAACTATATTGGTGATTGCTGGAGATTTAGGATTACTACTTAACAACGGTTGGATAAACATTCTTAATATTATATCTAAAAGGTTTAGAAAAGTTATACATATTAGTGGAAATCATTTCTTTTATCATAACGATCAATTTAATATGTTTAGAGAATTAATAAAAGATTTCAATCAATTTAAATCTAGAAATGTTCATTTTCTCGAAAATCGGTGTATTGTAATTGATAAAACTTTATTTATCGGAGCCAATCTTTGGACGGATTTTAATAAATTAAATCCTCTTAAAATGATTGAAGCAAAAAATCGTATGAATGATTTTAGAATAATTAGAAAATCTGATAATAGTATTCTGACGCCGGAAGAAACTGTTGTACTATTTAAAAAATCAAAAAATTATATTTTTAATAAAATAAAATGTGAAAAGGATAGAAAAACTGTAGTTGTAACTCATCATGGGATATCACCATTATCAATACATAATGATTATAAATATGATTCTTTAAATTCAGCATTTGTATCTGATTTAACAAATGAAATTATTGAAAACGGGCCTATTCTTTGGATACATGGACACGTACATCGATCAGCTGATTATATAATTGGAAATACAAGAATTGTAGTAAATCCATACGGATATAAAGATCAGGAAGAAAATCCGGATTACCAAAAAAATCTAGTAATTGAAATTTAAAATAAAGGAAAACAAATAATGGTACTGTTTTTATCAGGTTTAATCATAGGTATAGCAATTCATGCAAATCTTAATGACATTATTTCTTTTGCAAAAGATCTATATGTGAAATATAAGGATGGAAGAATATAATGACTAAAATTCTCGAAAGTGAAAAAGAAAAATTTGATTTAAGGCAAACACTAGATTTAATGTCCCACAAAGATTTATGTAACAAATTTATAGAAGCTTATAATTTATTAGTGATTAGTAAAAAATTATATGATGATCTTTGCGGTAAATTTATTATTACTCATGATATAGATACGTTTTTAAAATCAATAAATATGGATTAAAAAATGACTACTAATTGGATAAAATATAATCCAGAAGATCCTGAATGTTTAAAAATCTTACATCTACATGATTATTTCTTTGTAGTTTGGAAAGATGACAGATATGAAGATGGTTGTGATATGGGACTTCTCAGTTGGAATGATGGATTTTATAGACCAGAACTTGCGGGAGATGAAGACAAATATCTATATCACAAGAGTGTTATATGTTTTGTACCAGTAAAATTTCCTGATTTTACACCAGAAATATTTTTAGGAATGATGAAACAACCAGATCTCTACCGCTATAAAGGAAAAATAATATGTTAGTAACTAAAGAAACTGATGATTTTATTGTATCTTATGAAGATAATAAAAAAATAAGAGACAATGTGTTCAAATCTGTTATAGAATATTATTTTAAACATAACTCATTTGATGGTGAATCAATTTGTCAAAATGATAATCCGATTATAGAAGCTCATCAAGTATTGGCAGAAATCGCAGATAATATTATAAAATTTAAAGTGGAATATAATAATGAATAAAATATGTTTTTATCATAAAGCAGATTTGGATGGACAATGTTCTGGAGCAATAGTCAAATATTTTGATTCAGATGTGGCCTTATATCCGTTTGATTATAATGACATATTTCCATGGGAAGAAATAACGAAAGATACGCAAGTATATATGGTTGATATATCTCTATCAACAGATGATATGTATAAACTTAATAATATGTGTAAAGAATTAATATATATAGATCATCATATATCAAAATTAAAGGATCTAGATCTATCACAATTTCGTGGAAAACAAGTAGATGGAACTGCTGCTTGTGTTCTAACATGGGAGTATTTAATAGGATCAACAATTCCAGTTGGTGTTGAATTACTTGGAAAATATGATATTTGGAATATATATAATAATGTATTAAACTACCAATATGGAATCAGAACTTTAAATTTGGATCCTAACAATACAAAAGATTGGTTAAAATATGTTTTTCATAACGATTTATTAACACAAACTATTAGTAATGGTGAAATAATTTTAAAATATGTAGAAGGAGCACAAGAAAAAGAAACAAATATAAATGGTTTTAAGATGATATGGAAAGGTTATAATGTATTAGCATTAAATAAAACTAATGGTTCCTCTTTAATGTTTAAAGATCATCCAGATTATTATAATGTTGATATCTTAATGGTTTTTGGTTGGAGCGGCAAGATCTGGAAAATTTCACTATATACAATTAAAAAAGATATAGACGTTAGTGAAATTGCTAAATCTTATAACGGAGGAGGACATAGATCTGCAGCAGGTTTCGTTTGTGATGAATTACCATTCAATCTTAAAGAAATAATTTAATGATAAGATTAATAGAGTTTGTAAATATAATATTTAAAGATGTACTATTATTTTTAAAAAATATTGATTGTTTTATATGGATTAGTTTGTATATCTTTGGAATGATATGTTTATATACATATTCACCTACTATTGCTACATACACATTAATATCTTCTTATGGAATATGTGCATTAATAATAATATTATACATATGTGTGAAAATTATTAAATATTTAAAAATAAGATGGAGACAAACAGATCATAAAAGGAGTGAATATTGATATTGCAAGATAAAATATTAAATGATTTAAAACAAACAAAAGTCAAAAACACTAAAGAATCGCTTAAGGTTATTATCGGTGAACTTCAGCGTCAACCTACTAAAATATTATCTGATGATCAAGTCATTGATATTATTAAGAAATTAAAAAAATACGAAGAAGAACGTCTTGAAAAACTTTATGAAAATAAAGATTCCTTATATCTTGAAACGTTAAAAAAATATCTTCCCGTCCAAGTTAGCGAAGAAGAAATAAGAAATTGGATTAATCAAAATATTGATTTTAAATCTTTAAAAAAACCAGAAATGGCTATCGGGATTGTTTGTAAATATTTTGGAAAATCAGTTGATGGTAATTTAGTAAAAGATATAGTAAGAAGTTTATAGGAGATTATAAATGATTTTTCAAACTCTAATAAAAAATATATCAAAAAGAATTAGTAAATCTTTAGATGAAATTGAAGAATTCGATTCGAATATGAATATAGAACAAATACAAATTTTAGATGATATACACATTTCTCTTGAAATGCTAGTTTGTGAATTATATGATATAGAAAAAACTTTTTAGTAAAAATATCAATACAATGTGTAATAACATTGTATTGATAAAATAATTTATTTTTAGAGGTTATTATGTTTAAAATAATAATTTTATCTGTGTTTTTTATCATACTGTGTTTTATTTTATATAAATACAGAATAAGGAGATAACTTGGAGAGAATATCAAAAAATAAAGAAATAATTTTAACAAGTGGAGATGATGCTCTCGGTATAGGTGATGGTTTTATACTTGCACCAACATTATTAGGACTTGCAGAAAAATATCAAGTTAGACATATGGCAAGCAACCAAAGTTATTCAGTCTTAAAAAAAATTGAAAATAAAAATCTTAAAATATTTAATTTAAATGAACAAGGTCATTTTTATAAAAATGACCATATTAATGCATATAATTTAGTATATTGGAGAATGAGAAATTCACTAAGAGGGTATGGATGTCATGCAATTAATTTAACAAGAAAAATTGCTGAACTTCCTCCTTACACAGATATTCTACCAAAAATACCTATTAATCAAAGAACTGAAAAACTTATATTAAATTATTTAAATTCATTAAAAAGACCTATTATTGTAACACAACCGTTAGTATCTTTTTGGAACAAAATGATAGAGTCTTGGCAACAAGTTGCTATCATTGATGGTTTAATTGATAAAGGTTATACAGTAATACAAATTGGTAATAACATTCCTAATGAATATCTACATATAGATGCTATAAATTTAATTGGTAAAAATACTATAGAACAAAGTATGGCTTTAATTAAAGGTGCTGATTTGTTTATTGGTTGTGATTCGTTTGGGCAACACTGTGCTGCAAATACACAAACACCATCAGTTGTAATTTTTTGTGGAACTTCACCAGAAGACTTTGGATATGATTTCTTTAGTAATATTTGGTATCCAGATCAAGTATTATGTCAAAAACATTGTGGGAGACCTATGCGTTAATATATCAGCGCCTTCATATAGTAATATATGTCGAATAATTTTGTGAATTCAGGGAAACCTAAATCTATATAGACATGGTAATCCTGAGCCATCCCTACGCTAAGGGAAGGTGCAACGACTATCCCGTAAGGGAGTACACTTAAGCGAGTGGAAGCACAAAATATCTTAAATTTAAATAGAATAATTCAGGATTTAATAATCCAAAATTGAAATTATCATTAGAAAATATTATCGAAATAAAAACTAGATTAAAAAATGGTGAGTCATGTATTGATATTTATAATAATATGAATATCAATGTTTCGATGAGTACTTTATATCATATAAAAAATGGTAATACATGGTCTTATATAACTGTGTGAATATAATTTTTAAATTTAAGATAATGATATAGTCTACTCTCATAGGAAACTATGAGCTGCATTAATTTGCGGAGAAAGAAATAGCGATTTTTCTCGAATACAAGGTGGCTCTATGATTACTCGTATACAAACCCAGATGATTGGTCTACAAGATCCGAAGAAGGATTTGTTTGTCCTCATAAATCTTGTTCAAAAGCAATCAAAATTGATGATGTATTAGTAGCCGTCGATAAAGAGTTACAAATTGGAAAAAATAGAGATTGGAGGTTTAGAGATTATCATGTCACGAATAGCAATACAAGTAATTAGTTACAATCGACCAGAGTATCTAGAACAAACATTATCAAGTCTAAAAAAAGTAATAGGTATTAATGATAAAATTTGTGTAATAGAACAATCTGATGATCCAATATTTAAAAAAAATTGTGTTGATATATGTAATTCTCATAATATAATTTTAATAGATAATCCTACAAATTCAGGTCAACGTGGCGCAACTAATATAGTTTATTATTCAGGATTTTTTAACAATAGTCAATATGTAATGTTAAGTGATCACGATAACATATTTCATGAACCTCTTGATATTTATGTTGAAAAACTGGATCAAGATAAAACTATATGGTGTGCAAGTGGTTACTGTAGTTTAGAACATGATATAGAAAGGAAAGATTGGGAGTGGCTTATAAAATCAACAGCTAGAGCAGGACATCTTGTTTTTAGAACTAAAGATTTTATACAAATGATGCCTATTGATGTTGATTATAATGCTGGCACTAATTGTTCATGGTTTGCTGGTCTTGATTGGTATTTAACATGGTGGAATCCATTAACACCAGGATACCGACGTGAAAAAGAATTTATTGCTTGTTATCCTGGTGGTGTAGAACATGCAGGAAAAGAATCTTGTTGGCAAGGATTATACACAAAAGATGATCCTACTCATGAAGATGCTGTATGGATGCAACTTGCAGCACTTCCAGATATCATAAAAAAATACCCACCTCAACATCAATACTTATCATATCCTTATTCATACGAAGAAATAAAAGAAGAAATTATTTCAGATCTTCCCGTTAATCAACAATATAAAGAATATAATTATAATATATTTAATAATAATATAACAGTGTTTGATTTTCCAACATCACAAAGTCCAGATCAAATTTATAATGAAATAAAAGATGACGTATATAATATTCAAAATGTAAATTTTAGAGATGGTGATATAGTTTTAGATTTAGGAGCAAATATAGGAATATTTTCAATAGCATTAGCAAAAAAATATCCAAAAATAAAAATATTTGCTTTCGAACCATTAGAGAAAAATTATAATAATCTATTAAGAGGTATAAAAGCAAATAATATTGATAACATAATTCCTATAAATTGTGCTATAACAAGCAATAGTAGAAAAGTTTTAGCTGTTTCTTCTATAAATTTATCTGGTGGTGCAATGGTATTAGAAAAGGAAAGTATAAATGAAATAAATACAAATAATTTTATAATAAATTCTGTTAATTCTATATCACTTGTAGAAATATTTGAAAAATTTGATATTAAAAGAATTAAACTTTTAAAGATGGATATTGAAGGTTTTGAATATGAAGTCATTAAAAATAGTTGGGAAGTATTAAATAAAATAGAGTATTTTTCAGGTGAATTTCATTTTATAGGCGGTGAAGGTCTTAAACATTTATGTCAAGAGTTTTTTAAAGAAGATAAACTTTGTATAAGATTAATGCAAGAAGATCTTCGTCGCCCAAAAGATCCATTTAAAATTTTAGAATCTTTAAATAGTTTTCTTGTAGGAAATCCAAATAGTATTATTGATGATGTTAAAAAAATAATTAAATCAAAAGATAATAAAATACATGTATTAATACCAACATATCAACGTTATGATCTTTTAAGAAGTTTATTAACAGATACTGCTCAACAAAGATATAAAAATTTTGATGTGTTTGTTTGTTCAGATGGTTTTGATAAAATTACAAAAAGTATTGTAGAAGAATTTAATACAGAATGTATAAACGAATATACATATATTTTCACATCTGAACGTGCTAATGATTGGGGGAGATCACCAAGAGAAAAACTTATTAGTATGATACCAGATGACAGTAAAGACTATATTGTTTTAATTGATGATGATGATGTAATAGATACCCAATATTTAGAAAAATTAATAGACGGTGCTTCACAAGACACTATTTCATATTGTAATCTTTTTCTATCTGCACCTGATGTGAAAGGAGAAAGAATAATTCCTGCACAACAAATGACTAAATTTCTTTACGGATATATTAGTGTTCTTTGTTGTTTGTTACCAGTAGATGTTGTTAAAAAATGTTTTCATAAATGGACATCAAAAAGAGATACTGATTTTGATTTTATAGACGAGTGTACAAAATACAAAAAATTAAGATATGTACCACGTACACTTGCTGTAGCAAGATAGAAATTTAATATTCTCATATTTGATATAGAAATAATAATATAGTGTTATTATTTCTATATCAAAATCTTTTTAACAAAAATATTTATAATTAAAAAGGAGAAAAATAATGTTTAAATATTTAATTATTTGGAAAGAGAATCCTATTATTTGGTGGACTATTAAAGGTGTTTCATATATAGATGCGTTAAAAGATGAACTTAAAAGAAATATAGAATATTTTGGAGTATCAACAGAATATTATTTAGAAGATCAAGAAATTATAAAAAGAGGTTATGTTTATAATAGTTCAAAAAACGAAGATATAGAAGTTTTTTCTCCAACACCAGAACAGTTTGAAAAATGTTTTAATTTTCATTTATGTATTTTTCAAGATGATATTCAATATATTGTGTTTCAAATTAATTTTATAACAGGTCAAATACGTCAAATGGAGTTAGAAGAATTATCATAAGGAATTAGTATGTATACATATTTAATTATTGATAAAAATGATTCAGAAATTTATTGGCAAACTAAAGGTAATAGTTTTCCAAAAGCTATAAAAAAATCATTAAAAAAAGATATAGATAGTTTTTATTGTGATCCAAGTGAATATCTTGATGAAAATGAATTAAAAGAATTTAAAAAAACATTAAAACTTACAAAATATTTATTTGAATGTTGTGTGTTATGGCATTTAGAATGGTTTAGAAATTTTGGTTATGTAATATATAGATTTGATCATAAAACCAAAGAAACACGTCAACTTGAGCAACAAGAATTATCATAACTTCTATTTCAATATAGAAATAATATTAAAGAAAGGATTGAAAGATGAAATTAAATTATAAAAAATTAAATGATAATGCTACTGTTCCAATATATGAACACGTTAATGATGCAGGAATGTCATTAAGATCAATACATGATTATGAAATCATATATCATGAAATCACAACTATAAAAACTGGTATTTCTATTGAATTAATTCCTGGATATATGGGTTTAGTATGTCCTAGAAGTGGATTAGCAAAAAATTTTGGAATTACAGTTGTTAATGCTCCTGGAATTATTGACTCTGGATATAGAGGTGAATTATGTGTAGTTTTAACTAAATTAACTCCTGGAAAATTTAGAGTGTATGTCGGAAATGCAATCGCACAATTAATTATTGTTCCTTATGAAACAGTAGATTTTAAATTAGTTGAGAATTTAAACGAAACTGAAAGAGGAGATGGTGGATTTGGAAGTTCTGGAAGGTGATTGTGATCTTTAGAGAAATTAGAAGGATAAAATTAAATTTAAAATATAAACGTAAAACTAGAAGATATTTTTTAGGTGTAAAAAAATTAGCTGAAGAACAAGAAAGAATTGGTAAAGCAATGTGTGATAAATTAATTAAAATGTCTAAGTTAGGTGAATATGGAATTTAACAAACTGATGACAGCATTAGAAAGTGGAACAATCAGTCCATATCAGATATATAATCTTGATATGGACTATCCACAAATTTTTAGTGTTGATCATTACATAAAAAATAAAAAAGACAATATTGATATAAATCAAAAATTACATAAACTTTTTTTAGATATTGAAGTAATATCTGATAACCAATTCGATTTTGATGATATCGAAAGTGGTAAGCATCCAATATCATGTATTACAATTTTTAGTACTATAGAAAAAATATTTCATGTTTTTGTATTACTAAATAAAAAAAGTGTAGACAGCTGGAACTCTAGAGACGATCATATTGAATATTTTAAAAATCAACTTATAGAAACTGAATATCTTAGTAATGGTGAATTTAATATTGTTGTAAAAACTTATACCAGCGATATGAATCTTATAAAAGATTGCTGGAATAAAATACATGAACTTGATCCTATTGTAATTAGTGGATGGAATAGCGATGGATTTGATTTTCCTTATATATACTATAGATTAAAACATCTCTATAATGGAGACTTGAAAAGTGTATCAAAAATCTTATCTAGATTTGGAGATGTGTCAATTAGTAACTGGGGTGGATCAAGAGGTCAGGTAAGATTTATAGAATATTGTTGCATGGATCTTGCCTATTTGTTTAGACCTCGTGCCGATGGTGGGTTAGTAATTTAGCCCAGACATGTAGTAATATATGTTGTAAAACTCTGTGAATTCGGTGAAAATCCCAAGTGGAAAATACCGATCCAAACAATCTAAAGACTGCTAATCTTTAGTTGATTTGGTGTAACGACTATCCCGATTAGGGAGTACACTCAAGCGAGTGGAAGCGCAGAGCGTCCAAGAAGTTTTTAAAAATAATTTTAAAATAAAGTGGTCTTATGAGTACATGTATCAATTTAACTGGTGTGAAATTTGGTGAATTAACAGTGTTGTATATGGACACGATTCAAACGAATATTGGGAAATATAAAAGACCTAGATGGGTTTGTCAATGTAGTTGTGGTGTTGTTAAAAGTATTTGTGGTAGTGATTTAAGATCAGGGAATACAAATTCCTGTGGTTGTAAACATTATACAAAGGTAACTAAACACAATCTTTGTCAAAGTGTAGAATATAAAACTTGGAGAAGTATAAAAACTCGTTGTTTAAATCCTAATTTTGATCAATATGATGATTATGGTGGACGTGGAATAACTGTTTGTGATGAATGGATAGATTCGTTTGAAACATTTCTTAAAGACATGGGTTCTCGACCATCTAATAAACATTCAATAGACCGAATTGATAATGATAAAAATTATTGTAAAGAAAACTGTAGATGGGTAACAAGAAAAGAACAATGTAGAAATAAACGCACAAATAGAATAAACTCGATTGAAATAGCAAATGAAATTCGAAATAAATATAAAACTAATAAATATACACAAGAACAATTAGCAGAAGAATATGGTTGTCCTAATTATACTATTCAATATATAGTTAATAATAAATCATGGATATAATCAAAAAAAACTTCTTGGATGAAGATATAGTCTATTCTCATAGGTAACTATGAGTTGCAAAATATCGCAAGAGTAAGAATAGCGATCTTACTCGAATACAAAGTAAATCAGGGATTTACTCTCGCATCATATTCTTTAGATTTTGTTAGCGAAAGTATTCTTAAAAAGAAAAAATTAGATTATAAAAGTCAAAATTTAACATTAGACCAATTTTATGAACAAGATCCAATTAACTACGTCTTATATAATATTATTGATGTAACTCTATGTGTGTTATTAGATAGAAAACTTAAAATGATAGATCAATATAACATGTATCGTAGACTTATGTATACTACCGCTGGAGAATCCTTACGTGGATCTACAGCATTATTTGATACACTTGTATTACATCATCTCACCGATAAAAATGAATATGTAAGATTTGGATTGTCTGATGAAACAGTGTTAACTATAAATAAATCAGAAATAGATAATATTCCTAAACCTTTAACTGCTAAGGCGGTTAAATGGTCGATCAACAATATAGATCAAAGAACATTCTTAAAAATAACAAGGAAGTTTGAAGGAGCTTGACATCAGGCTATTTCGACAGTGATGTCGATTGATGAAATTTTGTGAATTCAGGGAATCTCCCAACAGGTAAAACTGTGGACAATCCTGATCCAGTGTAAACTGGTGCAACGACTATCCCGAGAGGGAGTACACTCAAGCGAGTGGAAGCGCAAAATATCTTTGAGAGGATATTTAAAATAGGAGTTTAAAAATAATATTTGATGGAATAAATATCGGAAAACATATAGAAATGTTATTTAATATATCCACTCAAGATAATGATATAGTCTATTCTTATAGGTAACTATAAGCAGGAAAGATGATATTTCCGGTTAATATTTAGCGAATATTAGCGAATGTAAAGTATGTTAAAGATTCTCCAGGTCGTGTTTATGATCAAGACGATGGTTTGATTATAGATTTGGACGCCTCATCTTTGTATCCATCAATGATCAGACAAAACAATATTTCCTTTGATACGTATTATGGAAGAATTATAGATCCATCTACAACAGAGAAAATTATTGTTTTATTAGATAATTTTTTAAAAAATAAAAAAGACACACAAATTAAGATGGTATATAATAGTTTTTTAGATTTATGTACAAAATATATAGAATCTGATAAAATTACTGTTACCAATAAAAGTGAAAGTACTCAACAATATTATTATGTCTTAGCATATTTATTTGAAAAAATTATAAAGAGTAAAGCAGTTTCGATTAAAGAAATATTCCAACCTAAAGATTATTATAATTATATACTACTTAAAACATATCTAATTCCATTTTTAAATTTAATAGATGAAATCAATCCTTTAAATACACATGTAGAATTTAATACTTTTTGTTATGATTATTTGTTGAACGGCGAGATTCAACATAAATCTATTTATATGATAGAAAATATTAACCAACCAAATATTCGTATAATACAATTACTTTCAGAAACGTTAGATGAATATTTGAAAAAGAATGATTTAATATTAACTCTAACCGGATGTCTATTTTACAAACATGAGAAAAAAATAAGTCTTTTTGCAAGTTGGTTAGAGCAAATGGGAAAGATGAGAAAACAATATATAGCAAAGAGAGATAAACATCCTAAAGATAGTGATGAATATAACTTTTATAATGCTAGACAGTTGTCTACTAAGATTGCTATGAATTCTAGTTATGGGTTGATGGGTCAAGCAACATTCAGATATAGTAATAATTGGTTAGCTAAAACAATTACTTGTCAAGGTCGTCTTACACTAAAGATATCACAACAAATAGCAGAAGACTATTTGGAAAATTTTAAAGGAGATTAAATGGACGAAGATATAATAAATATGACAATAGTATCAACACATGGAAAAGATATACAAATTTGTGTATTTGAAATAGAAAATGATAATTTACATGAAATAATTTTAAAATATATTAAAAATAAGTCAACATATAAAAAAATCAAGGGGGAAAATGGAATTGTATTTACTAACTGTTAAAACAACATAGGGAATAAGTATGAAACTTACCACCATTGAAGAAGAACTTAAGAACAAAGATCCTTTACCACAAGAAATTGAAGATAATATATACAGATATGGTGTGTTATTTGGATCTAAATTATTTGGAGGTTATGAAGAAGGTAAATCTGATATTGACATCATCTTACCATTCCATTTTCCAAATACATATTCAGAAATTTTAAAATATGGTATAGCTATAGCAGGATACGACTATTCAGAAATGTCTTGTGTTTATGTAAAAATGAGTATGAGCAACAATCGAATATACAATTTATTGTTTTCTAACAATAAACAAGTTTTTGATCTTTGGAATTCAGCAACATCAATAATGTATGATTTAAAAAACGCTAATGCAGAGATAAGGAGACTTATAAAAATAAAAAAGAATAGAACTGATTTGTTTGAAGTTATAAAAGATATGATAAGAAGGAGTAGATAATTGTACTTTTCTAAAGATTTCTTACAAGAAATGGTAGATGAAGGTATTGAAAGAAAAATAATAGATCATGATAGATGGTCTGTTACATATGAAGAAATATTCGAATTTGAAGAGAAATATTATAAAACATATTATAGTGTAGGTGCTACGGAATTACAATATATATACCCTTATGAAGATGAAACAAATATGATTAAATGTGATGAAGTACAACAAGTAGAGAAACTGGTAAAAGTTTGGGAATGTGTAAACAATAATTAAGAAAGAGGAGGCAGTAATATGTCAGGAATGTTCGGAGAAGAAGATCCTTTTGTAAGTATGGGTAGTGAAAGCAGTAATCCAACAACTTTTCAAACAGGAGGTGCGCCAAAAAATCAAGGATTAGCTTTTCAAGGCAAAGAAAAAGTAACATATAATATTATAAATATGTTTTGGTTAGTCAATCCAAAAGCATATTCTGGAGAAGCATTTCTACCAAATGAGGTACATTTTGTAACTATTAGTTATAATATTAATTTTGGTAATCTTCGCATCGAAGTTTGTAATATGAATAATGAAAGTATTAAAGATCAACTAATTTGTTTGAACAAAGTTCAAAAAATTGCTAATGGTACAGTTTATGCCAGTGGAATGTTTCAGTTAGTTTGTAAAATACCAGAAGTAGTTTGTTATGAACAAATTATTAATTATGATGGATCTGATTGGCAAAATAAAGTCAATCCTGTAAAATTTGTTACAGATAGTAAAGGATCCATTATTATGTCTATAGGTAATCATGTTTATGAATTTGCTGGTTGGCAAAAAGAAGCATTGCTTTATGCTTGTAAATTTGCATTAAAAGAAGGTATGATGTTGTCTGGTGAAGCTACATTTAAGAAATAACTGGTAAAAATATCCAGTACTATATCTTTATAGTACTGGATAGGAGATAATAATGTGCGAGAAATATGATTCGGAATCTAAATATATAGAAGAAACATTAAAAGATATGAATATGAAAACTAAAGAAATCAAATCATTAACAACTATATCTACTACACAAAAAAATAAATATCCAACTACTATAATACTATCTCAAAAAATTGATCTTAGTCAGGTATAGAATGAAATGTTATAGATGTTCATACTGTTGTTATTATCTTAACGTAGTAATTTCACCAAAATATGCAGATTTAGAAGATATAGATTTTGAAATACTTGAACCGCTAGATGATTTATTAATTACTATAGATGGTACTATACCATGTCCTCATCTTTCTTGGGATGAAATAGAAAATCTTGCTATTTGTAAAGTTAGAAACAAAAAATGGTTTAAGAAAACACCTTGTTACAGACATAATTGTGAAGACGAACCTGGAGAGTGTCGATTAGGTAAACATATTATTAACGATAAAGATTATCTACTAAGTTTAAAAAAGAGATTAAATGGCCCTTACAAAACAATCTAAAGAAGAACTTTTACAAGTTATTGAAAATATTAAAAAAGTGATTATTGAAAATCGGTTAATAAAAGGAAATGTAAATATTAATTATAATGTAACCGAATGTTATAATGACGAAAATGGAGTATCATACCCTACAGTACAAAGAGTTAAAAATAGCACCGAAGATATTAAAATAAATCTATCTGTTCAAACAGAGAACAAATTAGATTTTTAGGAGATATAAATGATTAAATCACCTTGTAGAGATTGTAATAAACATGAATTAGAGTTTCCAAATTGTTTTGATAATTGCGAAAGAATTAAAGAAGCACAAAGATTAGCTAATATGTATCCATCTCATACTAGAGATACAACAACATATGTTCCATCTGAAAATCACAGTTTTACTAATAAAACACATAAACATGCAGCAATGAGTTAATACCATGTTAAATATTACAGATAAAGAACCAGATTTTGTAAATGATGATGGTATTAAATGGTGGAAGCATGATTATATAACAAAATATGCAAATACTAAAGGTTTAAAAGACACTATTGGATATATAGTTGAATCAGAAACTGGTTATAAAACATTCTTACTTATAAATAATACAGGAATATTAGAAGAAGACTCAACTCTTGAAGGTATTGGAACAAAAATTGATATGATTGCATTTTTAATTAGAGGGGATGATGAAAAAAAGAATGTGGATTAATATTAAAGATCAGAAACCAGAAGAAGATCAAAAGGTCTTCTATTACTTTGAACACACTGGTATCGGTGTTGGTAAATACAACATATATATTTGGCCGAAAGAAGTTATGGGATTTGATGAAATAGTAAATGGAGATTGTTTTCATGGTCATGGAGGATGGTTAATAGATGATGTAACTCATTGGATGCCTAGAAGTGATGGTGATAATTATCCGTTACCTCCGGAAAAGAATAATTAAATAATATTCACTAACTGTAAAGATGCACTCTTTAAATATAGGTCAACATGAAAAAGAAAATAGAGATTGATATAAATGTTTGTGATTTTTGTGATGATAATAACACATATTTAAAATGTAGTAACTGTAGTAAAGATATTTGTCATGAATGTAGTAAAAAATATGCAAAAGAATTTAGTTTCAATGAAACTATTTACATAAGCAAAACAAATAGAATATATTGTAATGATTGTATTAAAAAAATAGAAAATGATATTGATAATTTCCCTTTATATTCTTTGTTTAAAGAAATTGAATCTTTAGTAAAACAAAATGAACTATATTGTATAGGACTTGAAACAAAACGAAATGAATTAATAAAAAGATTAAGTTTTTTATTAAAAGAAGGATAAATATGACTCTAGCAGATATACAAAACACAACATCAAACCATCATGTTTACTTAGAAAATGTAGGAATCACAAATTTAACTTTACCAATAATGGTGTTACAAAGAGATGGAAGATTTCAACAAGTAATCTCTGATATGACTTGTTATGTAGATCTCGCCGCTAATATAAAAGGTATTAGTATGTCAAGACTTTTAGAAGTTTTACATGAATATACTTTTAAACCATTAAATATAGATGTTATTGAAGGTATTACAAAAGAAATTAGAAAAAGATCAAAATCTGATAAATGTTTTTTGGAAATAAAGTTTCCATATTTTATGGAAAAATGTGCTCCAGTATCTCATAAAAAAGGATATGTGCATCATAATGTAAAATTTACATGTGAAAATGATAAAGATAATATTAGTACTAAATTTGGAGTAACTGTAATTGTAACAAGCTTATGTCCTTGTAGTAAGGAAATATCTGAAGCTTCTGCACATAATCAAAAATGCTATGTTGAAGTTGAATACACTACTAATAGTTGGCTTTGGATTGAAGATGTTATATTAGCTATAGAACAATGTGGTTCATGTGAAATTTATAGTATTTTAAAAAGAGTTGATGAAAAAGTAGTTACAGAGAGAGCATATGATAATCCATTATTTGTAGAAGATATTGCTAGAAACGTATATACTACTTTAGAAAAAATTAAAGGTATTGAAGGCTTTAAAATTTCTGTAACAAGTGATGAAAGTATTCATATACACAAAGCAGTAGCTTTAGCTAATAAAAGTATGTAGCGGCGAAGGTCTAATAAAGGAGAATAATATGCCAACAGGATATATAAGATTGAAAAAGGTATATCATTTATAGGATTTATATGGTGAAAGCCCGCTGAATGAAGGCTTGACGGCCCGGAGTGACGGGCAAAACCTATAGCGGGTGGCGGAGGAAATAATGTTAGATATTCATAAACAAATGTGTACTTGTTCGTATTGTAAGGGTCAGTATAAACTTAAATACGGTTTAAATATTCCAAAACTGTGGAAAGACCAGCACTCCTGGTACACTATTAAATTTGGCCCGAGCCACTATTTGAGATGGACAAATAGATGGTTAAGATTTATATAGCAGATATATAGTTGTGATAGAATTAGACTCACACAAGACTTGAAACATTGAATAAATAATTAACTAAATTTTTAAAAGAAACTTAACAACTGACGGAAGTGAAATAATGATTCTTGAATTTAAAATATGGGACAAAAAAATCAATGGTTGGTATGTTCGTCCAGAAAATCATAGTCTAAAAGATTTATTACTATTAGATATTAATGGAGATATTATTAGAAATACGATAGATTATGGGATAGTTTGGGAAAAAATCAATTATCCAGATAGATATGTGATTTGTCAATATACAGGATTCAAAGATGAAAATAAAAACAAAATATTTGAAGGTGACATTTTAAAGATAGAAGGTATTTATAGTAGTAATGATTATGAAGTTCGACAAGAGGATGGATGTTGGATGATTTATAGTGAAAAAATTCTGATCTCAGAATATCTATATGATTATTACAATGGTAAAATTATTGGAAACAT